>Ga0233431_1005159_pt1 | contig 13071 bp, 5 predicted proteins | sample SI_118_April2016_FD_179867 | JGI IMG/M metagenome (GOLD analysis project Ga0233431, IMG submission 179867) | Seawater microbial communities from Saanich Inlet, British Columbia, Canada - SI_118_April2016_200_MG | ecosystem: Environmental > Aquatic > Marine > Inlet | place: Canada: British...
TTGAAAAATTTACCAGCTGGAACGCCGATTAGTTATGGATGTACTGAAAAGCTTACTTCTGACTCAGTATTGGCGGTTCTACCTATTGGATATTGGGACGGTTTTGATCGAAGCCTTTCTAGTGTTGGCAACGTACTCGTGAATGGACAGAGATGTAAGGTTGTCGGCAGAGTCTGCATGAATATGATTGTTATAGACGTAACTAAAGTCGAAGGTGTGAAACTTGAGGACGAAGTTGTTATCCTTGGAAAGCAGGCCGATGATGAAATTACCGCAGATGAAGTGGCATCAAAGTTGAACACTATTAATTATGAAGTTGTCACGAGGATTAATCCGGTGATAAAGAGGGTTGTTGTTTGAATGACTTAACAGATTTCTCCCTTCCGTATAACTTCAGTCGAAATGACAGAGGGGGGACGTAATTATTATTCCTTCCACCTGTCATTTCGACCGGAGTCTCTGACGGAGGAAGAGACGGAGGGGAGAAATCTGTTTACCCTTTAATTAATATGAACAAAGAATACTGCAACTCTGTCTATATTATGACGAACGTTACAAATAATGTCTTGTACGTCGGGGTGACAAGTAATTTGCAGAATAGAGTTTTTAAACACAAAGCAATGGTCTATGAAGGTTTTACTAAAAAGTATAAATGTTTCAAATTGGTTTTTTACGAAAATTATCAGTACATAAACGATGCTATAGCCATGGAAAAACAGATTAAACGTTGGAGACGCGAAAAGAAAATTGCTTTAATCGAGAAATTTAATCCAAAGTGGAATGATTTGGCAAGCTTGTTTTAGATCGTCAATACATAACAAATGAAATAGTCGTTAAATTGACTGAATTGAGAAACGTAGGTAAAATAAAAGAATTAATTATTCTAAATTAGAGAATAATTGGTTTCTGAACCTTATAACAAATGTCAAAAATAAAAGAAAAATATCACAAAGATTTCAAGAACTTGGAATATAAGAATCCAAGACTTGAGAAAGATCGGGTAAAAAGGAAAAACCGTTTGCGAAAAATTATTTATATTGCGAGCGGTATTTTGATTGTTGTGTTTTTGTATTTAATCTTCTTCCATTCTTTCTTTCAAATTAAACAAGTGAAAGTGGAGGGTTTAGAACGCGTAAAATATGAAAATTTGATTGAGATTGTTGATGAGTATCGAAATGGCCATGCTCTTCTTATCTTTTCTCGAAACAATTTTTGGATAATGAATAGTTCTAACTTAAAGGGTAGAATCGAAAAAGCTTATAGATTTGAAACTTTGGAAATTAAGAAGAAGTTGCCTAATAAATTAATTATTCAAATAGGGGAGAAGGAGCCAGAAGTGATCTGGCAGACTAATAATTTGTGTTTTAATCTAGACGATACTGCCCTGGCTATTCAGTACTGCGAAGATAAACAAGACCTAATGATTGTTCGTGATGTTCAGAATGGTTCGCTGGAAGTGGGGGAGAGACCGCTTAGTGAAGAAGAACTCAGCTATCTCCGGGAACTCAATGAAAAAGTTTGGCAATTTTTTGTCGATAAGTTTGTACCAACTAACTTTGAAATTGACGTTAACTCTCTGAGAATGAACACAAACGAAAATTTCTATATTCTTTTCAATACCAACCTGTCCATTGATGCACAGTTAACAAGATTGCAGTACTTATTAAAAGATGAAGCCCTGAAACAGAGATTTGACCAGATTCAATATTTTGATCTTAGATTTGATGAAAAGGTGTTCTATAGGTAGAAATGAGTAGAAATTTGAAATTTGAAATTAGAAATTCGGGTAGGTTGGAACAACTTAATTGCTTCGTGAGACAGAGCATTTTTAGATTGACAACGTAATTATAATGAAGTAAACTTAGATAATTGTTCATTGTGTGATATAGAGTTCCGCCAACACAACCACGAGGAGTGAAGTGATGAAAACTGGAAATAATAGTGGATACTGGAAAGCTTTTTCGAAATTGCATATAGCAAGAGAAAAAAAGCTTGGAGCAATTAGAGTAGCCGTAAGGGATCTTAAAAAACACCCAGATAAATTAGCAGAACTTCTGCTTCAAGCGTCTTCGATTATTAATCAAGCCGTTCGAGCAGATTTGCGGATTAAGCGGTATTTCTCGGGACTTATAAGAAAGTCAGGGGAACGAAACTGTGTTCTTATTGCTGGAGACTATGTTGACCCAGGTAAGAAGACTGGGCCAGCTTCAAGAAAAGTTTTTTGGGGACTATACTTGCTTCGTAAGAAGGGCGTTTATCGATTAAGGTTACTTATCGTAAATAAGCTATCAAAAGAGTTAGAGATAGATGACGTAAGTGGACTGTCTAGTAATGCCAACGTCAATGCGCTTTTGGTTGAGGCTCTACTAAAGATAACAGGAAGTAAGTGGAGTCTTTTCGAGCTATTCTTTAACAAGTTTGACCTGAGAATCAAAGTCTAACCCTGCGTAAACTGCGCAGGTTTTTTAATACAATTATTATAACTATTGAGTATTGAAATTTGGTGCTTGTATATTTCCTAGAGCAGGGGAGTGCTAACTCACAATAACCAAGCATCAATAACCAATAATCAAAAACTAGTGTTACGTGCTACATGCTACGTGATACGTGACCGACCTGTGGATAACTTTTAATCCTTTATTTCCTCTTCTAAAATTTTGCGACACAAGTGGTGATTGGTAATGTGGGAACATGGTAAAGTGGATGCTGGTTTGGTAAATTGGTGCAGGGGTCAATTGGTGAAGGGAAAAGGGTAAAGTGGATTTGTTTACATTCTCTTATATATATATATAATTAATACTAATTAATGTGATTAATGATACATGCTACGTGTTACATGCTACGTGCTACATGATACGTGCTATGTGATCTACGTTTTGCGAACTTTATCCACAGTTGAGTTTTGTATTACGAAAATAATTATAATACTTGATTATTGGCTAAACTTAGATCAAAGTGTGAAATGATCGAGTACTAGCATACCATTAAAACAAGGCACCTAACTACTATTAATTAGTATTGTGCGAAGTTGCATGGTATGATAAAGTTAGAAGGCTATAGAGGGCTATAGAAGGCTCGTGAAGAAGATGGGCTGCCATCTTTTTGGCCCCCTATATCTCCTATATCCCCTTTGCCCGCCTAGACTCGATATTATTAATTTGAAATAATGTTTATAGTCTAGTCGAGGCTGGCGACTATGATGAAACAAACTAAAAAATCAATTATTAAACTTATTCCCGACTTTCTCGATTACTTGGAAATTGAAAAAGGACTTTCAAGTAAAACTCAGGAAAACTATTCAAGGTATTTGAAACGATTTTCAGATTGGTTATTTGAGATGGAGAAGCATGCTCTCCTCCCCCATCAGTTGACTCCAGAATTAATTTGGAAATATCGTGTATTTTTAGCTCGAAAAACTGAGTCTCAAAAGACTGGGGAGGCACTTCAAAAAAACACTCAAAACTATTACTTAATTGCTATTAGGGCATTGTTGAATTTTTTTACAGATAGAGATATCACTTCCCTACCCGCAGAAAAAATTAAGTTAGCTAAACAGCCGAAAACTAGGAAAATTCATTTTCTTCAACTTGAACAGATAAAAGCTCTTGTTGAAGCTCCGATTACCGAAGATGAATCTGGTCTGCGAGATAGGGCTATCCTGGAAGGCTTATTTTCGACCGGTATGCGTGTTTCAGAGCTTGCTGGACTAAATATAGAGCAGATGAAAACAACTCATGAATTCTTAGAATTAGGCATAAAAGGAAAAGGAGCAAAAGTTCGTACAGTCTACTTCTCAGCTCGAGCTTTATCTTGGGTGAAAAAGTATTTGCAAAAAAGAAAAGATATTGATCCTGCTTTATTTATTAATTATAAACCTGGAGCTGAAAATGTCGAGTCGCGCAGGCTGTCCGTTCGATCAATTGAAAATATTGTGAAAAAATACTCAAAACAAGCAGGTTTGCCAATTATGACAACACCTCATACGCTTCGTCATTCATATGCTACAGATTTATTAAATAACGGTGTTGATCTTAGATCTGTTCAAGAGTTCCTCGGTCATAGTGATATCTCAACTACGCAAATTTATACGCATGTTACGAATAAAAAGTTGAAAGATATCTATTTGAAACATCACGGTGGCAAGAATATCTAAAATTAGCCGTAAAAAGGACTTTTCTTATCCACACTATAGTTGTTTGACAAGGCGAAAAATGGTATAATATACATGACTTCGAAATGAGTCCAAGAGTCGAAAGAAAAGTTCGAGTGATATTTTAATTTATTTTATATACAAACTATGAAAAAATTCTGGAAACTTATTGGGAGGGTGTACATGTTTATAAGTCCAAGAAAGCATTGGATTGTTCCAACAGTAGTTGTTATATTAGTCCTTCTTCATTTTACGTTTTCTATTTGGCTAATTGTAAAAGTTAACAAAATGGAAGATGAACTGTTGTATACAAAAAACAATGTAACTTCGTCAGTTAATCGAATGTACAGTCAGCTGTATTTAATTAACAGTAGATTGAATTCAGTAAATTTGAAATAACCCATTTTAGGGTTATTTTTAATTAGTACGTTTATCGAGATAATATTTACCCAACAAAAATAAAAACCTTAAATATAAATAAACTTAAAAACAAATATGCGTAAACTTGCAAAAAACAAAATTTTTACGAGTTCTGTTGTCTTAATGGTTATTGTATGGGCAATCGGAATTAGTGCTTTTATTCCCCTATTTGATGCACAGGCTGCTTCAGTCGGTATTGCGGAGAGTTGGGTTGACTCAAATTGGAATCAAATTCCGTCAGGCGGAATGATGCCAATTGCCGGGTTCCAGATTACTGGTACTGGCACTCTGAATTCAATTAAAATTCAGATGGAAAGTATTGAACCGGCTGATATTGATCCAGCGACTATTTTGTCTGATTTTAATGGTGCAGGTGCTCCTGGAGATGATATGCAAGGTGTTAGTATCTACGAAGATACAAATGGTAACGGCGCATTTGAACCAGGGCAAGACGATGTTCTTGTTTGGGAAACTCAACCAGTATGGGCTAGTCTTGGTGGAGGTGCTTATGAGGCGACGCTAGACATTGTTGATGATCAGTTATCATCATCAGTTAATAGTGAATATGATTCAAACTATTTTGTGCACATTAATGCAAGTGAAAGTGCACCTGCTGCTTACTCATTTAAATTTGTCTTCCCAACTGACTCGATTGTTACTTCTGAAGGAACTGTTAATATAACTCAGTTTGGCACTTCTACAATTAGTACAATGGGAGATACCGACGATGAAGGTTATATGCCAGGACCTCATATTCAAGATTTGTGGTATATGGGACCGACAAGTTTATTGTTAACATTTCAGAGAACAATGGATCCTGCTACTGTTAATTGTAATAGTGCTTTAGCTTGCGCAGATATTTATACACTAATAACTGATAAGGTGGGAGATAACCAAAGTGTCACAGCTGCTGCTTTGCAAGCTGATAATCAATCAGTTCTGTTAACAGCTTCGGCAGCTTTTATAACACCTTCATTTACTGACACAATAACAATAAATACAGATCCTGAGAATGGAACCGTTCCATCTGATACTGATGGAGTATTTTATGGTGATTCATATCCTTTTTCTCCAATGATGTATTGGAATGGGATAGAAATTTCTGAAGTTCAGGTTGCTGGAACTGAAACAGTTGATGAGTTTATCGAAATTTACAATTCCTCAAATGGTGTGATTGATTTAGAAGGTCATAAAATTGCCGCTATGGCTGGTGGAACTTTCGCAGAACTAGTTACTTTCGGCGCAACAACTATACCCGCCGGAGGATATGTTCTAGTTGCTAATACGAATGGTACTTTTGCCGGGAGTGCTGATGAAACTTACGATGGTACAGATCTAAATAATAATGATAGTATAATCTATTTAAATTTCGAAGGAGGTGTGAACCAACCAACAGATATTGTAGGTATTGGAACAAGCGCTTCGGTTTATGAGGGCAACCCTTTCGCTACTTCCCTCTCCGCAGGTCAAAGTGTAGAGAGAAAAGCAAGCTGGGACTCGACTGCTGCGACTATGGCAGGAGCAGATGGTTCAATTGGAAATGCATATGACAGTGATGACAATTCTTTTGATTTCGTAGTAAGAACAAGTTCTGATCCACAAGCAAGTACTGATGATCCAGAAGCAGCCGCAGTAGAAGATAATGAGACTCCTTACATTGATCACATGCCAGTGGTTAACGCAACTGCAAGTCAAGATCTAAATTTGTATGCTTACATAGATGATCGTGAAGATACTTTTATGCAGTTAAGTGAAGTTAAACTTTGTTATAGAATCGAAGGACAGTCTTGGGACAGTAATAACTGCACGGACGGAACATTGATGCATGATGTAGTCTTTACTGTACCAGCAAGTTCAGTGACAGCTGTAGGCTTAGAGTACTATATTAAAGTTATTGATAGTGATATCGCTGAGGTCTATGCTTGTGCTGAGCCAGGTGCGACGAATGAGTCAGCTTGTCAGTCTGCACCTTATTCTGTAAATGTATCTTCTACTACCGGTACACGTGTCATCTCGGGAACTGTTTATGAAGACGACTGTACCACACCTATTTCTGGAGTGAATGTTTATGTTGAAGGTACTGGAATAAGTGGTACTAGTGATGGATCAGGAGTTTTCTCTATTAGAAATGTATTTGATGGCAATCATAATTTAAGAGCAACTGGTGGTGGATATATGGAACAAACCATGTGGGGAGTAACAGTTAATGATAATAATCCCCGATCAACCGGATGGGATTTCTGTCTATCAAGCGGAACTGCTGGTCAAGGTGGAGACATTACAAGTCCACATGTTTATCAAACAGCACCTTTTCCTGACATGCAGGGCGCACCACAAAATATTGCTATTGACGAAGCTCCGATTTTGATCTTTTTTGACAAGGAAATGGATGAATCAACAGTTACATGTTCTAGTTGCGATGCTTCAAATGCTTCGACTAATGTGAAGCTTAAAGTAATGGAACAAGGACAGATTAAAAGTCTTGGAAGTGCAGCTGATAGTTTACAGGCTTTTGTTTATAATGTGGGTCTTGATACGGGTTCTGGTGTCAGTGGGCAAGACTTTGGTGGGTCAACAAATACTCCTGTCGCTGTTATTTATATGAATCAATTGCTGGTGACTGGACGAGATTATATTGTTGAAGTAACAGGTGGCGTAAGAGATTCAGCAGGAAATTCAGTTGATGGAAATCGGGCTGGTGCTGGTTATGAGTTCAGTTTTGGAACAAGTTTTACTACTCATAACGATTTTGGTTCATTTGATGATTTCATGGATGAAGCTTATGATTCTACAACTGGTATGTTTGCTGGTGGTATGTATTCCCCACCGTTCATTTTTGGATCTAATCCAAGACCAGGTGCTTGGGATGTCCCAACAAATACAAGTAAGATTACCTTTGAATTTGATAAATCAATGGATAGTACTACAATTACAACAACTTATTTCAAAATATACGATCAAACCGCAGGGGGCACAGATGTCACAAGTAGCCTTGTAAGTAGCGTTTCACTTAGCAGTGACAAAAAGAACGTTACCATGAACCTAGGAACCGATTTAACGACGGATAATCAATATCAATTGGAGGTACGGAATGGTGCAAAGTCAGATTCTGGTATTACTCTTGGCGACCCAGGTAATCTTTCAGGACCTTTCTATATTTCAGAGTTCAATACAAGTGCTTTAGTTGATGAAACCTCGCCAACAATTGTTGGTAGTTATCCTGATGATGGTGCGACTGGTGTACCGCTTGACTTTGGATATATTGATATTGGTATGGATGAATCAGTTATTAATGTTAGTAATAATACAGTTAAATTAAAAAACGGAAATACTGAAATTCCTGCTCAGGTTGATTATGATCCAATGACTCAAAGTATTCAAATTTCTCCAACCGTTGGATTAATGACAGGAGCAAACTATACGGTGCTGATTAGTCTCGGTGGTGCAACTGGGATAACTGATTTAGCAGGTAATCCATCGATTGCCGCTTCATTAACAAGGTCATTTACAATGGATACTACAATGGATACAAATAGACCTGTTTTGGAATTTGCGAACTGTGATGACTACTCTTGTGCTATTACATTCTCAGAATCAATGAATACAGCTATGGCAACGAATACTCAAAAATGGCCAGGTAGTGTTATCAATCCCAATAATTACACTTTAACTTTTGGATTAGAAGGAACAGAGTGTACGCAAAATCTATTAACAGGTGGTATTTCTGGTGCAGGTTGCACTGCTGGTGTGGCTAGTGAGAGAGTTTCGTTCAATTATGAGTACAATCATAATACGCTGTTTATAGAAGGACTAACACTATTATCTGGACCATTTATATTTACAGCGAATAATGTTACTGATACTAATAGTAATTTAATATCAACACCAAATAGTGCTACTGGGCCAGTTGAAGATAAGTCTCAAACAATGGGAAATCTTGGACCTGGTGGAAAAATGGGTATGATGGAAGGTGGAGCAACTGGATTTGGTATGCATCAGGCAGGGGACATGATGATGATGCCAGTTGGTGCTTGGCCAATGAATACAATGGCTGGTGCGACTACTACATATTTTATTGACTTCCCTATTGACTTTTCAGGTGACGGCTCAAATGCTTTGGATGATGGCGCGTATGTAAAAATGACTTTCCCAAAAGGATTTGATGTCAGTAATGTTGTTCCTGATACCTATAATCCTGATTATTGGGATTTGAATATGTGGGGTGAAGGTATTTGGACACATCGAACTTCAGGGGTTAGCGCTGATGGTAGCTCAGCTTCTACAAAAGGAGCAACGGCAGATGATGGTGTTACTGTAAATGGACAAACCGTTACTATTTGGCTCGACTCTGATGATAGCGATTCAAGTGATCCTGACTTCTTTCACTTTGAATTAAAAGATATTGTTAATTCAACTAAGCCAATGAGCTTTAGTACTGATGGCTATACTGTTGATTTGAAAAGTTATAATGCTGCTGGAACATTAATTGAGTCAAAAACTTCAATGCCATTCTATATTTCATCAGCAGGTACTAATAATTTGAAGGTAAATATTGCGGCGACAGGAGGTTCCGGTAATATAGAGCTTATGGCTGGCTCCCCTATGACTGGACCAATGGATCAAACAGTTGCAATTTCAGGTGGTGCTGGAACATATACTTGGGAAAATTTACCAGATGGTTGTTATAATCTTTTTACTCAACCAACAATAACGCTAGGAGCTGACAAATATCAAGGTAAAATGAATCCAGATCCAGTCTGTTTACCAAGTTCAGGTGATAATTGGAGTTCTGGTACAAGTACTTACACAAAAACATTTACATTAACAAAGTATTCAAATGATAACACTGTTCAGTTACCAGTGAAAATCACGGGAACATTCAATGCGGCAGGTGAAGATATTGATATTGCTGCTGGTGGTCCTTATGGTTATTCAGTGGAGACAACGACTTTAACTGGTGCGGTAGTTGATGCGACAACCACTCTATATCTCGACAGTGATGGATTTTATCACATAGATGTAGTGCCTGCGATGAAAATGATGGCCTCAGGTAAACCTCCTATGCCTGATTGGATGTCTCCTGCTCCAGTTGGTGTGGAAGTGTCAGGTCTTGGTACAGAGAGCGTTAGTATAAAAAGAATTGATACGAATGAGGTAATAACTGATTTGTCATTTACTATAGGAACAGCTGACAAACAAGTGATTTCTCGAGTGATTAGTGCACGTACTACCTTGGCTTCTGCAGCGACATCTGGTGATAGTACTATTTCTGTAGTTAGTGCTGACGGATTTGATACAGGTGCAAATATTACAGTCGGAACAACTGATTCCAAAATTAGTTCAGTTTCTGGCACAACTCTTACATTGACAGCTGCTCTAACCTCTGATATTTCAAGTGGCTCAGTAGTTTATAACAATGTCTCAAACGCCGAAGTTTGGGGGAATCAATCTCAGGAAATGATGATGAGTGGAATGGGTTCATTCTCTCATGCTCAGACATCTGCTAATGGAATTGCTACGTTAAAATTCGCAGATACAGGTACTTACGAAATCGGTGCTTTCTTGCCAGGTTCAGGTGATTCACCAAAATATTTTATCGAACTAAAAGACAATACAGGTGCTTCAGATGGTAATGCTACTTCTGATGTTTATAATAAAAGTAGTCTTGTCACAGCTGCAAGTCCATTCATTATTAAAATGCCTAAAATGGAATATACAATTTCAGGTAAGGTAAGTGATTCAAATGGGAATGCTATTCAGTATTCTCATGTGATGGCAGAAGAAACAACAACGCATCAGATGACTCATTCAGGTACTGACCAAAATGGAAGCTATATTCTCAACGTGTCTCCTGGGACTTGGCTAATTAAAGCTGAGATGCCTTATGGAACAGATGACTGTGGAACAATGACAAGAACAGTTGAAATAGTAGCTGCAAGCAAGTCTGATCAAGGGATAAGACCAACTGCTACAACGTGTCATGCTATTTCAGGGACAATAATAATTGGTGGAGTTCTTCAGGCTAATATCCCAGTAATGGTTGAGTCGTGGAATGTTGCACAAGGTTATCCTGATGGTGGTTATCATCGGAATGAGATGACTGATCAGGACGGTACTTATAGTATTAAGGCTGGAAATGGAACGTATCGATTGTCAGTTTGGACACCTGATTATGGTGAAATTGCTAGTACTATCGTTGTCTCTGATGCAAATGCGACTGGGGATGTAACCTACGATGTCTCGACACTAAAAACATTAACAGTTGCTCTTACTGGTGGGCAGACATATATGAACGGCTTTATGGAAGTTAAGAATGCTGATGGCAGCGTTCGAAAAGGTAAACCGATTAGTGATCTTTCCAGCTCCAAAACAATGACTTTGCCAGCTGACACTTACACTGTCTCTGTGTTTGTGGATGGTTATGGTAGGTTCTCAAATTCAGGAGTTGATTTGACAAGTGATGCGACATCAACAGTTAATCTAAGCGCAAGTACAATGTATACTCTGTCAGGAACTGTTTATGATTCAGGAAGTACTGCGATCGCGGGCGCCTCTGTTTTTGTGAAAGATACTTCAACTGGACTTGATCAAACAGCCACAACTAACAGTAGCGGTGTTTACACAATGAAAGTAAAAGAAGGTTCAAGCTATAAAGTTCAAGCTAGAAAAGCGGGTTATTCATCTACCTCCCCTGCTGATTTAACAATCGTAGCAGATGCTACATTAAATTTTTCTGCCGGAACAGCTTTGACTGAGGCTGGTTATCAAATGACTGGTACTATTTCTCAAAACGATGGGACGACTGTGGCTGATGAAGGAACTGTTTCTGCTGTAACTTCAAGTGGTGGATTTGCTCATACCTCTATTGAGAGTGATGGTACGTATGTGTTAAATGTCCCAGCAGGAAGTTGGACAATTACAGCTGATTCATATTTACATAGTGCAACCGCTTATTCGTCTGCGGTAACTGTACCAGGTGATACATTAACAGGATTGGATATTACTTTAACTGCAGATTCTAATGATACGAAGATAACAACAACTAGATCAGTCACACCGTCAGTTGGTATGACAATGAATGACACAGGTGAGAATGGTACTGGTGTTGAAATTACTTGCGGAACTAATGTTCTAGGACGAAGTACTAGTTCTGGAAGTATGGTTCTTGAAACAATTGATTTACCAGACACTGATATGGGTTCCCCTCTTGATAAAGTTGTTGACGTAACATTTAGAGATAGTGATAATCAAGATATCAGTACGTTAAACGGCGATGGTTGTGAGGTTGTTTTCCATTATACAGATGCTGAATTAACTGCTGCTGAAGTAGATGACGAAACAACTCTTTCACTCACCTACTTTGATGAGACCACTGGTACTTATCAACCACTAAATGGATTTGTTCAGGATACTGATGATAATACATTGACAGGTTATACTACTCATTGGACACCACTTACAATTACTTATTATGATGGAGGTGATGATCCAGCGCCAGCTCCTTCTCCTGGTGGAGGTGGAACACTTTATCGAGCGCCAGAGGATGAGGATGTTTTAGATGAAGATGTCGCTGACGACGATGCATCAGATGAGGATGTCGTCGATGAAGATGCAACTGATGAATCAATTGATGACGTTGTTGCCGATCCTGTTGTTACTTCTACTCCTGTTGCTTCGAGTATTACTAAACAGCAAGCTCAACCAAGAAGATCAGCTGAACGAAACTTAAATCTTGAAATGGATGGTGTAAAACATTTTGTAGCGCTTAATCGTACAATTCCAAAAACTACAAACGATTGGGAATTGGTCGAATTTGTTGCTTATGGGTCAACTGAAAAGATTGTTGCTATGAATATGAATGAACGAAAAGTTCTTCTAAACGATTATCAAGATATTTATGGTAAGCTACCTCAAGACGAATTTGATTGGTTAGACTTAGCAAAGATTGCTGAGGGTGAAACACCAAAGCGAGTTCTGAATCGAGAGGTAAAAGCCTTAAATGAGTTTGTTCACTTATTTGGAAGACTCGTTGATTTCTCTGATCAAAATGATGAAAAGTTTATTCATCAGTCAGCATACGGTTTGCGTGAATACTCTCGTGATCTTGAAAAAGAAAAAGCAGCATTAGGTACTTATGTGAAAGCGTATAATCATTTACCAGGATCAGCTTGGGGATGGACAATCTTAAGAGCGATTGCATACAGTGGTGTTGTGAAATAGTTGTTAAGAATTGATATAAAAAATAACCGAGGATGCGAATCCTCGGTTATTTTGTTTTAATATGTATTCAGCTAAGAAGAAGCTTGTAAGTGCGCAAAATCTTGCGCACTTACAATGGTTTTTCAATACGAAATTTATCAGTAGTTGTTTATTAGTAGCTGCTGGTGACCCTTCTTCTTTATTTGGTAAAATGTAGACTTAAAATAGCATCTTTTTTTATCTTCTCTATATTCTTATCAACTCTTTTATAAAACTCAGGATAATGTTGTCTTGCGATTTAC
>Ga0233431_1005160_pt1 | contig 13070 bp, 11 predicted proteins | sample SI_118_April2016_FD_179867 | JGI IMG/M metagenome (GOLD analysis project Ga0233431, IMG submission 179867) | Seawater microbial communities from Saanich Inlet, British Columbia, Canada - SI_118_April2016_200_MG | ecosystem: Environmental > Aquatic > Marine > Inlet | place: Canada: British...
GCGCAAAACTCACAAAATCCGGTCCTTCACCGCCATACTTGTTCACATGGCGACAATGAACGGTGCATTCGGAACAGGCGGTCATCCGGCTGATGTGCTGCTCCAGTTCAGAAGCGTTCAATTTTGGAGACCATTGGTTCAACTGGGAATTCCGGGTCCGCAGGGCACCGAGCTTGTTTGCGGGTTCGTATAACAGCGCCGTCCCCACTTTTCCGTAGATCTTGATAATTTTAGACGCATGAAGATATTGAGTGAGTTCTTTTCGGAGAGCGGTCAGGGCAGCACGGTCAGCGATTTCCAGGCGCACATCCCCCGCTGCGGTCACCGCCTTCAGGTTCTTGGACCCCATCACCGCACCCATCCCGCAACGGCCGGCCGCATTTTTTTTTGCGTTCATCACGGTGGCGAAGCGAACCAGGTTTTCACCTGCCGGACCGATCACCGCAGACCGGACCTCTTTTCCCAGGTCCCGCTCCAGGGCTCTCTGGGTATCAGAGACATTGAGGCCCCAGTAACAATCGGCATCACGGATTTCCACCGAACCGTTTGAGAGGAAAAGATAGACCGGACCATCAGCTCGACCCGTGATCACCAACCGGTCGAAGCCCGATTTTTTCATTGCGGCGGGGAAAAATCCGCCCATGTTGGAATCCCCGAGGATGCCCGATTCCGGGGATTTTGCGGAGATACTCATTCTTCCCGAGTTGGGAACCGGGTACCCGGTCAAGAGCCCGGTCCCGAAGATCAGGACATTTTCAGGTCCCAGGGGGTCGGCGCCCTCCGGCAGCATTCTGTACAGGTAGGCCATGTTGGCGCCACGGCCACCAAGCAAGTCACGGACAAGCTTTTTGGGAGTATTTACAACTTTGACCGTACTCGCGGATAGATCGATGAAAGCCGTTTTGCCGACGATTGTTTCCATAACAAATTTCGGTCCTGTTTTAACCTCCCGCCAGGATCATGTGTAAATCAACATGGTCGCCGCCATGGAGTCTGAATGTATTTGCTTTTGCTGGGGGTACGACTTCCCCGTTGACCATGACCAACAGCGCCCCCTCGGAATCGGCCAACTTAACGCCCAGTCGACCCGCCAATTCTCCAAGGAAAATCGTAGTGTCCGAGGCATCACCAGGGAATTCAACTTCGGTGTCCCTGGCGCCGACATCACGGCACATGGGCTCCCCAAGCGTCACTTTTATTAACATTGGTGAGTAACTTTATTTCCTTTCAAGCACTTCCACCACGCCCACATCTCCGTTAATGCGGACAATATCACCGTCTTTAGATGGAAATAAAACGATAAAACTTATCTAACCAGGGCCGTACATCGGGATTTGCGTTCAAGATCTCCAGAAGCCCTTCTGTAGGCGTGTTTAGGATCACATCTTCCTGCCTTTCCATAGCATAGATTTTAACGGCTTCTCCCAATTCTTTCTACTATTTCGTCGTACGTGGAGCAGAAGCCACCATCCATCAACCGCCTGCAATCTAGCCTTCGAAGGATTGCCGTTTTGAATGAGCCTATCTCTTGAAATCGATTGATCAGATTGACGCCAACCAGCACCTCGCCATCGAAGACAAACAGATGGTATCCTCCCTTTTCAGGATGACCGCCGGAAACAATGTGCACATCTTTCCCCTGACGGTGGACATCTCCCAATTGGGCAAACGTCCAATGGAAAAACGGACTCACATGTTGCGGCATGGTGCCCTGATGGACGGCATTCACTCCCGCCATATGAAGACCCGCGGTTCGGCCCTGGTAACAGGCATTCCCCCAAAGACCGAGCCATTCCCGTTTTCCTGTCATCAAATTTATCCCTTGGCAAACGTCACCCGCAGCGTAGAGGTTCTCCACGCTCGTCCGCATCTTTTCATCCACCAGGATAGCCTGATCCATTTCGATCTTTTCGCCATTGAGAAATTCAACACAAGGACGTATCCCCGTACAAACTGCTACAAAATCTCCCTCTTCTACAATGCCTTCGGGAAACAGACAACGCACCCCCCTCGTATCGCTTTCAATGCTATTAAGGGAGCATCCGAGGCGAATGTCCACCCCCTGTTTCTCAAAATAGCCCTGCAAGAGGGTTGCGGATTCCGGATGGGCGGACCGGGGAAGAATCTGTTCCGCCACATCCACCAGAATCACTTCCACCCCTCGCTTTCGAAGGATCTCCGTCACTTTAACGCCCACGAGAGAAGCGCCAAGAACCACGGCCCTCTTCGCCGTTGAGATGACCTCTTCAAGTCTTTTTGTGCTCCGGGCCGTACGGAGCGTGAAAGCCCGCCCGGATTCCTGGAGGCCGGGAACCGGGGGTGCCATGGCTTTGGCGCCGGTGGCAATCAGGCATTTTTTATAATGAATTTTTCGTCCATTGTTCAGCAAAGTCTCCTTATTAATCGGGTCGAGCCTCTCAACTGCACTGCCGAAATGACAGTTCACCTCATGTTTCCGGTAGAAGTCCGCCCCAAAAGGAAAACACCGCTCCCAAGGAATAATTCCTTTGAGATAGTATGGGGAGAGCATGGGATTGAAGGCGGGTCCCTCCATGTCGGAAACCTGATGAATCTCACCCTCATAACCGGCCGACCTGGCCGCACTAACAGCATGGATCGCCGCGCCGCCGTTCCCCATAATAAGAAGGCCTGATTGCTTCATGGGTAGATCTCCTAACGTGAACCCGTGGTCAAAAGAGATGACAAAATGGTGACGGATGCCTTTTCCTTCACGGCTTTTGTAAGTTCTTCAATATTCCCGAAACCCAAGGCATTGGTGGGGCACACGGATACGCAGGCCGGCGCCATTCCAGATTCCATTCTGGTGTGACAAAAATCGCATTTGCTCATTGTCCCGTGTTCGAACTGGGGCGCTCCAAAGGGACAGGCCAGCACGCAGCTGTGACAACCTACGCAAAGGCTCCGGTTCGAAACGACGACGCCATCCTCATCACGCTTTGAAATGGCTCCGGTAGGACAAACCATCAAGCAAGGCGCATCTCCGCAGTGCTGGCATGAAAGAGATAAAAAAGATATTTTTGCAGAAGGGAACGCACCCTGTTCAAGCTTTGTTACATGTCTGAAAGAAACCATTCCTCCAGGAAGATCATTCTGGTCCAGACAGCTCACCACGCATGCCATACAGCCCGTACATCGGTTCACATCAAATGAAAAAGCCAATTGTTTCATCAATGGATGCCTCCTTTATTCGGATAGTCTCTTTACCTGGCACAGTAGGGCCTTGAATCCGGGATAACCGGAGATCGGATCCAGGTAATCCGGCTCAATCAGGGTATTAACATCCGCCTCGGGATAGGCATGAAACATATTCACCACTCCGGGAGGTACAAGTTCAGTTGGATTTGCTTTCACCCGTATAAGGCCCCTGGGCGTAGAAAGCGCCACAGGGTCTCCAGGAGAAAGACCCCTTTCCTTGGCATCCTTCGGATTGATGTCCACCATGGGATCCGGCCGAAGTCCTTTCAACCAGGGAATTCGAAATGTTCTGGAGTGTACAAACATGGGAAGTCGGGCTCCGGTCGTCAAAATAAGAGGGTAATCTTTGTATATCACCGGCGTGGAGACCGGGCTCAACCTTGGTTCAACGTATCTGGGAAGTGGGTCCAACCCAAATTCTTCCAGGATTTTGGAGGTAAATTCCATCTTTCCGGTGGGCGTTTTGAAGCCCCCGTCTTCATATTTCTTAAAGGGCGGCTGCGGCACGTCCTTCAGAGGGTAACCTCCGGGATACTTCTTGAGTTCAGACAGGGTCATGCCTGTCGGCTCAAGAATCCAGTCAACACAGGCCTCATGGCCACTGGAGAGTAGGCCATCTTCGGGGGCAATCCTTCGAGCAAGATCCGAAATGATTTCGTTATCGGAGCGGGCTTCCCCCAAAGGCTCGATGGCCGGCTGGGTCCAGATTACATAGGGAGCAGAATAAAATTTCAGTTCACTCCTCTCAAAGGAAGAACAAGCAGGCAAAACAATGTCGGCCAATTTGGCAGTGTCGGTCATAAACAGGTCCACATCCACCAAAAAATCGAGCTTTTTCAGGCTTTTTCGCATGGAATCCGACCCGGGCCACATGCGGTAATTGAGCCCAAACGCCAACATTGCCTTAATCGGGTAGGGCTTTTTGCTCTGAATCTGGAAGGGGATGTGCATGGATTGCCCTTCGGGTTCCATCTTGCACCAGACGGGAAAGGTATCCTGACCCACACGTGGCGCCATATCCTCCCATGGCCGAGATTGTGAAAACTCGCTCTGTCTTGTCACCAATCCGTTTGAGGCGTAGAGGTAGCCTGGAAATTTGACGTAATTACCTCCGGGGATGTCGAAATTGCCGGTGAGACCGATCAGGGCGGTAATAAGCCGGTGATTGGTTATGCCGTTGGTATGGTGCACCGTGGGATTCGAACCGGTCAGCAATCCCGCCGGTTTGGAGGTGGCGTAAAGACGGGCCGCCTTTTCAATGAGGTCAGCGGATACCCCGGTAATCTCGGCGGCTTTGGACGGTGAAAACGCCATGACGTAGGCTCGATAGGCGTCAAACCCTTCGGTCCATTTTTCCACAAAGTCCCGATCATAAAGTCCCTCGTTGATGATCACGTTTGCCATTCCAAGGGCCAGGGCGCCCGAAGTCCCCGGCCGCAAGCGAAGATGGACCTCGGCGTGCTTTGAAAAAGGGGTCATCAAGGGACCAACCTCAATGATCTTTACTCCTTTCTCGATAACCCCCATCAATTTCCTTGCGACCGCCGTGTTGGAATAGAACGGGTTCTTGCTCCATACCATCAGACATTTTGCCTTGGGCGGCTGAGGACTGGTTCCAACACCATAGTTTAGTCTCTGTGCCAACTTCTGTGCCGCGGAACAGCAACTTGATTCGGAAAGGTAATTGGGAGACCCAAAGCTGTGAGCCAGCCGTTTCAGGAAAGGACGCATCCATTTGGGATATCCGGCGTAGAAAAGCACCGATTCCGGGCCTGTTTCATCTTTGATTTGCATGAGACGCGAAGAGATGATATCGAATGCCTGGTCCCACGAAATAGGCTCGAAATCTTCGCTCCCACGCTCTCCTTTTCTCATAAGGGGAGTTCGGATGCGATCTTCGTTATAAATGTACTGTCTGCTTGCCGCACCTTTTGAACAGAGTGTCCCTCCGCTGTGAGGGTTCTCTTTCGTCCCGGCCACCTTGATGACAACGCCATCCTTTACATACGCATCTATACCACAATGGGATTGGGGATTGCATATATCACAAATGGTCTTGCGAACTTCTATGCCACTGCCCTTTAAGGGTATTTTGCCCATCCTAATATCCTCAGGGCTCAAAGCCGGGTTGTTGTTCATGATGGTTTTATCTCCTTTCTACCAAACTTAAGCAACTCAACCCAGGGGTGCTATTCATACCACCCGAAATCATTGGCCGCCCGGGTAATGGCTTCCACATTTTCAACAGGTGCCATGGGAGGAAGATCGCAGCCGGGTGCAAGGATAAAACCGCCATCAAGCTTCTTCCCTTTTTCGAGGGTTGTTTTGGTGGCTTCATAAACCTGCTCGGGTGTCCCGATTTGAATGATGGAGGTATCCAGATTTCCCACGATGATATCATTGGGGAAAAATTCTCCCGCTCTCTCCAGCTCAACTTCATGGCCGATACTGACAAAACCGGGGTCCCCCATGGGGATCTCTGCCCAGAAAGGCAGATTTTTATTCTGTTCCCCGCATAGATGCTTGAATATATGTTTGTAGCCCATGGCGATCAGCTTCTCGTGGGTCTCCTTTATGTAGGGTAAGGCAAACCGCTCAAACATCTTGGGAGAAATCAGCTGATTCGAGGAGGTCGGTTCACCACCCCAAGGGAGTAAACTCTCCGTGCCAAATGTGTCTTTGTAATATTGGGCCAGCTCCACCAAAAAATCCGAGGCAAGGCGAAGTAGATGATGGGCGGCATCCGGCGCTTTAATCAGCCAGCGTGTAAACTGATCTGCTCCGGCGATGTTACAGGCCGTATTGAACGTTCCCTCCAGCTGGAATACAATTTTGAACGGCTCGTGATCCGGGTTTTCCTGGGCTGCCAGCGTCGAGGTCTCCACCAGCAGGGGAACAATACCCGCCTTTTTAACGTCAGGCAGTTCGAGGTTCATCGCTTCCTCCGGGGTCGCCACCGGGTTGCGGGTCACCGACGGCGCCTGGGCAAATTCCGCGCTGGGCCATTTGATATCCCCCCCGAACTCCCACCCTCCGAAAGAGGCATAGCCGATCATGGGAGTGGAAATCCAACCGAAATTCTGGGCTGTTTTTCTTTGGGCGGAAAATGTTGCCTCAGGGTTATTGAAGGCCTCCTGAATGGAAAGCTTATTATATACGACCGGAAACCCACCATGTGCAAAAGGATAAATAGGAACACGATCCGGTTTCTGACGGTTCAATAGGGCCCGTACCCGTTGCGCATCTGTCATTTCATTTTTTTTTGACATGGTATCCTCTCAAAGTTATTTTCTTGAAATATTTTGGAAAATGCTCACATTAACCTCTTTCATGCTCCAATCTTAAAGCGTTGCTATTCGCCGAGGTAAGCCTCAACAACCTGCGGCATTCGGACCACATCCGCCGGCGCTCCTTCAGCGATTTTTTCCCCATAGCTGAGGACAACAAGCCTGGTTGAGAGTTCCAAAATGGCTTTGATCACATGCTCCACAACGATCAAAACCACTCCTGAAGCGGCAATTCTTTTAATTAACCGCAAGGCATCATCCATCTCTGCCGGCGTCAGGCCAATCATCATTTCATCCAATAAAAGCAGACTGGGTTTGGTTGCAAGGGCTCTGGCCATCTCAAGCCTTTTCCGGTCCACCAAACCAAGAGTTGAGGCTGTGAGCAGGCCTTTTTCCTCCAGTCCGAAGAATTCCAAAATGCTTTCGCACTCCTCTCTTGCTTGTTTCACGCTCCGCACCGATTCGGTTCCATACATCTTGCCGACCATGACATTTTGCAGAACACTCATCTGGGAAAAAGGCTTGGTGAGTTGAAAGGTCCTGGCGATCCCGGCCTGGCATACTTTATTAGGTTTTAGCCCCTTTATGTCCTTTCCCTTAAATTTGATATCGCCTCTATCCGGTTTGAGAACCCCACTGACCAGATTAAACATCGTGGTCTTGCCCGACCCATTGGGTCCGATGAGACCTACGACCTCACCTGGCTGAACACTCAAATCGAGTTGCCGAATGGCCATAAGACCGCCGAACGATTTGGAGATACTTTCTATTTCTAGAAACAAGGGTTGCCCACCTCACTTTTTCACTTGTAGACCTATCATTTAGTTGTTTCCCTCGCCACATATATAGAGATAACAAATATGGAGGGAAACAGGAACCAGGAGCCGAAAAACCGTCCGCGCCCCCCGGATCCGCTCTCTTTATTTTGTAAGTCTTGAAAAGGTCTCAACAACCGCATCGATGAAAACCTTGTCGTTGATGTTGGCCGCAATCTCCTTAACCGGGATATCATCCCTCAGGTTGCTCTTCAATGTCTCAATAAAGACTTTTTCCGCGCCGGAAGCCTTCTCTTGCTCGTAGAAGACAGCCCCCTCCACTCCGGTCAAGTTGCAGAAACCCTTGGTGGGAATCAGGAACTCTACAGGCCCGGTAGACTGATTGATCCTATCAGCGATGGTTTCCGCCGCCAATTTCGTCTCATCCGGATTCAAAAGCATCGGTGTTGCCTTGGGGTTGTGCTCATAAAAATTCCGATCTTTGTATTTTTCAGGAACCGTCTCCATACCCCTGAATGCGATACAAGAACAAGCGCCGGGAGTAAGGACCTGCGGAATACCCTTCTTTGGACCCTCAATTAATCTGTGGGGACCCGCCGTGGACAAGCCATCAAAGAGATGGTTGCCCACCTCCCAAAGACACCCTTCCATAATGCCTGCCACTTCCGGATCGTCCCGAATAAAAGGCTCCAGGCATCTGCCCCCGATACCCATGGTGTGAAACACGATGACTTCATATCCCTTATCCTCCAGAAGATCCTTGACACCCAGTCCCAATCCGGTGGTAAGACCAATCATCCCCAAGACGGCAATGGGCTTGCCCGACGCTTTTACTTTGGGCGCATTCACCATGCCGGAAATGGCATAAGCCGCATTGGTCAGAATTTGATTCGTCACCTTGTTGAGTCCCGCTATATCTGCAAAGGAGGGCATGAGGGTAACGTCTTTTGCACCAACATAGTACTGCGGGGAGCCGGGATCATTGACCTTGGTAGCCACAAGGAACTTTGGAACCCCTACCGGCAACTCTCTCATGGCGCCGGAGGCGTAGGTTGAATTCATGCCGCCGCCCAGGCCGAAGATTCCATCAAGCTCCCCGGCATCGTACAACTCCTTTACAATCGCTATGGCACCTTTACCCATAATTTTCGCGGCAGAACCGGCCCCTTTTATAGCTCGCACCGCTTGGATGTTGGTTCCTGCCCTTTTGGCCACTTCGTCACAGGGGTATTCAGCCTCGAATTTGGGCTCTTCCAAAGTGGCGCCATCGATATAGATAACTTTATGCCCGAGACTTTCTATGATTTTTATTACATATTGCGTTTCGGGACCCTTTGTATCAGATGTTGATAAAACTGCTATATTCTTCATACAACTTATATCTCCTAATTTGGGTTTGGACATGGTGATTGTGTTTTCGATTCCGTAAACACATGTGTACAAAAAATCATGCGGTCATCAATAAGGATATCCGCCTTCGAATGATCTCCATCAACTGAATCAACCCCCCCGGCAGAAAAAGGACAACCAAAATAAATAATACGCCAAAAACCGTAACGTGAATTCCGCCGGGCAGATAAAGAGAAAGTAACTGCTTCAATAGGACAAAAAACACAGATCCAATAATCGGACCCAAAATCGTGCCCACACCTCCCACAAAGACAATGATCAAGGCATCAAAGGTCCATTCCGGTGAAAAAAGGCTGTTTGCCAGGACAGCCACCGAGTAATAGGCATATACGCCTCCGGCCAGCCCACAAAAAAAGGTACTCAAGGCAAAGGCAAAAAGCTTGTATTTTTGGGTATCAACCCCTGATGCCTCGGCAGCTTCCGCATCCTCTCGAACAGACATCATTGCCATGCCGCATCTGGAACGGCTCAACCAGAAAATCACCGCTACCATCAACCCCATAACGATGAGACTAAGATAATAACGGCTGTTCATACTGTAAGAACCCAGCAGCTTTGCCGGAAGTACGGAGGCCCTGGGAAAAAGGATGTCAAAAATAATATGTAGAACTTCGGCCATGACCAGTGTGCCGATGACGAAATAGATCCCTTTTAACCTGAAGGCCGGAAAACCGATGATCAGAGCAAAGAGGGTGGCCGACAGTCCCCCCAACAGGAGCGCCAAGGGCAACGGGACGCCAGACAACCAGACGTATCGGACGGTCATGGCGCCAAGGCCGAAGAAGGCCGCGTGCCCCAAGTTTTGTTGGCCGGTAAAACCGCCAAGGATATTCCAACTGTGGGCCAGAATAATATAGAGGAAGGTCAACGTAAACCAAGTCAGAACATCACTGCGCTGAGTCATCAGGGGTATGGAAATCAAAATGGCTATGATGATGGTGATGGTTGAATATTTTTTTCTTTTGCTGCTCACTTGAACCTCCCTAAGCTTTTCCGAAAAGTCCCTGTGGCCGAAACATCAGAATCACAAGCAGGATCACCATACCAACAGCCACTGTATAGGGGCCCATCCAGATGGCACTAACAGCTTCCACAACCCCCAGGATAATCCCGGCAAAAAAGGCGCCGCCGATACTCCCGATTCCAGCAAGCAGAACGACTATGAGGGCCTTTATGGTCCATTCCATTCCCATGGCCGGCATGAGCGCCTGTGTCAATCCGATGAGGACACCCGCAATACCGGCTATGGCCACACCCAGCGAAAAAGTGACCATATAGGTTCTCTCAACGTTGATCCCCATCAGCTTTGCCGCCCTCCAATTTTCACTAGTGGCCCGCACGGCCTTCCCATAATAGGTCTTGTTGAGGAGCAGATGAAGACCGAGAATAACGACCACCGCAACCAGGAGCGCTCCCAAGGGCACATACCCGATTCGTATCCCCAGGACAGCGAAGGATTCTCCACTGTAGACCGGGGAAATAGCCCTCTCGTCACCAGTCCAGAGGGTCTGTGCGATTTGGGGAAAAATCAAAAACAACCCGAATGCAACCAAGAGGGAATTCTTCAATTTAACCTCTTCCACGAATTTGGCCACATGGGAAAAAAGGACCTTGTAGCAGATCATTCCCAGAAAAAAAAGGGCGATTCCAACCAGCGGGAGACCCAAAAAAGGATCACAATCCAAAAGCGTAAAAAGCCAAAAACCCGTATAGGCCCCGATCATGATGAATTCCCCATGGGCAACGTTGAGAATCTTCATAACCCCAAAAACCAGGGCAAGCCCCACCGCCGTCAAACCGTACAATGCACCCACATTGATACCGCTTACAAGGCTTTGCGTAATAAATGTCAACGTCATATCAATCCTTTTAGGCTACCCGGCCCCAAGATACGCCTCAATCACTTTTTCATCATGTAGGAACTTTTCCGCCTTGCCGTGACCTGCAATGCGTCCATTTTCAACGATATAGGCACGGGTGGCGATTCGTAAAGCAGCACGGACGTTTTGTTCAACCAACAAGGTGCTTACATTGGAATCCTGGATTTCTTGAATCACCTTAAAAATGCTTTTGACAACCAAAGGGGCCAGGCCCAAAGAAGGCTCATCAAGCACCAACAGCTTGGGCATTGCCATCAGGGCCCGGCCGATGGCCAACATGGTCCTTTCCCCCCCACTCAGAGTTCCAGCCGATTGCTGCAATCGCGACTTAAGGATAGAAAAAAGTCCATAAACCGATTTGAAAGTCTCGTCTTTTTGTTTTCGGCTTTTAGCTGGAAAGGCGCCCAGTTCCAGGTTTTCCAAAACGCTCATGCCGGGAAATATTCCTTTTTCTTCAGGGACCAGGGATATGCCCATCTGCACAATTTTGTGGCTTGATTCTTTATCTATGCGTACGTTGTTGAATGTTATGGCCCCTGCTTTAGCCCTAAGCAAGCCGGAGATGGTTTCAACCAGGGTGGTCTTTCCGGCGCCGTTGGCGCCGATCAATGCCACCATCTCCCCTTCGGAAACCCTGAGGCTCACATCCCACAAGGCCTGGATGTCACCGTGAAAAACATCTACATTCTGCACTTCAAGCATGGGCTTCTATCCTCAATGCGCCGGCGGCCTCGGGTTCTTCTTGAAAGGGTCATCCCTTTCCAGCGGATGACCCTTTTTGGAGTATTGCACCCTGTATATTAACGCTTCACTATCGTTGGGACCATTTGGGTTGCCACTTCAGTTTGGTCAAAGGAATCATGCCTTTATATTTTTCACCGCTTTTGTTGTAGAAAACGATATTCTGTTTTCCATCCATCCACTGTAGCACCAAAACGAGACGGTCTTTTGCCCAGCCTTGATCGGAAAACGTAATACGGCCGGCCACGGTTTCCATGTCCGTTGCCTTGATGGCATCCCGGATGGCGGTTCTGTTCAGAGTGCCTGCCTTTTCAATGGCTGCCACAAAGACCTGGGCAACGGCGTAGGCGGTTCCCACGATGGGATCGGGTAATTTTCCGTATTTTTTCTTGTATTCTGAAACAAGATATTCATTCCCCGGAATTTTCAATTGATTTGCCCAGGCGACCGGCACCGTCACATAGTTAGCCAGTGCACCCAAAGAAGGTCCGAATTTGGAGGCCTCTGGCGCCCGGACCCAGTAGACGAGTTTTGGAGAGAAATCAAGTTCCTTCATTTGCTTCACGAGGGCCGGCCCTTCGGGCGGTATGGGATAGCCAAGCAGTATTTCTACACCGGCTGCCTTGGCGCCGTTAATAAGCGCACTAAAATCTTTAGTGCCGGGGGAATATTTCTTGTGAAACACAATCTCAAACCCGCCCTTTTTGGCAGCTTCCTTCCAGGCTTTGACCGCCTCCTGGCAATCCATTTGATTGATCTCAAAGATTCCCACCTTTTTGGGTCTAGGTTCAGGCATACTCAAAACCATATCGAACACCAACGGCGCCAAGAAAGGGGTTTTGAAGAAACCTGAGAACATCCATTCGTTGCCTTCCTGATGTGGCGTCCAGCCTGCGCAACCGGGACCTATCCAGACCATCTTGTTCTTTTGCGCAATGGGTGTTCCCATTTCAAACGACATGCAGCCGATCCCGCCCAAATTGGCAACAGCACCCCACGAATTAGCGGCCTCAAGCTGAGATTGGGTTTTCATCCCGTTTGATTCATCGTCATAGATCTTGAGTTCAATGGGTATTTTCTTATTGAACTCCTTGATAAATACGCCACCTTCCCCGTTGACTTTGCTCGTGTATATTTCATAGGCATCGGACGCCTGCTTGGCCAGTCCGGCAAACATGCCCGTAACAGAAAGAACCGCGCTTACCTTTATGGCTTCCGGGGCCTTTTTCGCAACGGCCTGCCCGCCAAAGCACAAACAAATACCCACACAAAACGCCAACACCATAACCAAACTTTTTTTCCCAAAATGTCCTCCTTGATATGAAATTATTAGCACCTCTACCCATTCATGGGCCTAACACCATGCTTTGCACCGCAAACACTAAAGCCTTTTTCTCAAGGGGTTCAGCTCACCTTGGCTCTTTCAAGCACTTCCACCACCCCCACATCCCCGTTGATGCGGACGATATCGCCATCATTGATGGAATTGGTGGCATTCCACGTACCCACCACCGCCGGGATATTGTATTCCCGGGCCGCAATGGCCGCATGGGTCAGCATCCCGCCTGTATCGGTCACCACACCACCGATTTTCACGAACAGTGGTGTCCAGGCGGTTCCCGTGTAGGGGCACACCAGAATTTCGCCGGACTTGACCTTCTGGAAATCCTGATAATCCATGACCACCCGGGCCGGCCCTTCCACCATGCCGGGCGCCCCCGGAAATCCTTCAAGCCGCTCTTCCACTTCTTTTTCGCCCT
>Ga0233431_1005162_pt1 | contig 13061 bp, 18 predicted proteins | sample SI_118_April2016_FD_179867 | JGI IMG/M metagenome (GOLD analysis project Ga0233431, IMG submission 179867) | Seawater microbial communities from Saanich Inlet, British Columbia, Canada - SI_118_April2016_200_MG | ecosystem: Environmental > Aquatic > Marine > Inlet | place: Canada: British...
TTTCAAATCGGGTTATTTTTTCGTTTAGTTCTACTCTTGTAGTTTCTTTTGCCATGGTTTTACCTTTTCAAAGCTGCTCTATATTCTTTTGATTTGTCTATTGCAATTTCTATCATTTTAAGTATGTCGTCAGTTGTTAGTGAGTGGCTTCCACCTTTTTGAAATGAGCACATATTGTCGTTATCTAAAACACTAACTGTTAGTCTTGCATCGTATACTTTTTCTTCTTGTGTTGCAGGGTCAATAAAGAATCCATTTCCACATTTGTATACTGTTATTGTTATTGGTTGTTTTGCAAGTCCAAGTGCTTTATCTGTTTTAACTTTGTAGTTTATTTTTTCTCCGTCGAATTCTGGAAATTTTGTGTCGTTTAGTGCGGCCATTGCTGCAAGAGGAATAGCGTCGTATAATCCACCATCATCATTTATTGTACACACATCAACTACTGCCATCCAGCATTGTTCTCCTGGAGTTATGCATAATTTTTCAAAGTCAATTGCTCCACTTTCTCGAATTCCTCGATCAGTTACTCGTGCAAGTTCAATTGCATGTATATTTGGCGGTCCACTTTCAAATTCTGGACTAGACATAGGATATAATTCACAGTTTACCATAATACTTCCTTTTCCAGGTGTATCTGGATATGGTTTCATCACTTCCATTTTTACTCCTGCAATTACTTCTGTGTCTCCAAATTTTACTTTTGCACTTCCTTCTGCATTTCGTGTAACATCATATTCAATTTTTATCTCTCTATGTTCAAGTGGTTTTCTTCCGTCCAGTCTTGTATTTTTTGAGAGTAAAGATTTAACTTCTTTTCTTAGTTCCTGATACATTTTTCATTCACCTTTATTCTGCTTGAAATTTTTCTTTCAGTGCATTTCTTTGAATCTCATTAATTTGGTCACAGGCTTTTTTTGCCATTTCCATGATTTCTGCTAGTTCTTCTTTGGATACATCTCCGTCCATTTGAAGTAGTGTTAATTCTTTTGTGTTATGTACAAATGACATTGCAATATCTGTTGCACCTTCTTCGTGTGATTCTTCAGCATAACTTAAATCAACTACTTTTTGATCTGAAACTTTTCCAGCGCCAATTGCTGCTACCATATCTTTCATTGAAATTCCGGCGTCTGCAAGTGCAATTGATGCAGCACAAATTCCTGCGCATCTACTTCCTGCATCTGTTTGTGGAAGTTCAATAAATACATCCACAACTGCATTTGGAAATTCTGATAAGTTTAGTATTGGTCTAAGTGCTTTTTCAGTTACCATGGATAGTTCTTTACTTCTTCGACTTGGTCCTGGTCTTACTCTATCTCCACTTCCAGAAAATGGCATCATGTTATAGTTGCATCTTAGCACTCCTTTTTCAGGATCTTGTAAAAATCTTGGATATAATGCTCTTGGTCCATAAACTGCAGCATATGCTTCTGTTTTTCCAATTTTAAACCATCCTGATCCATCTGCTCTTTTGATTACTCCTGCTTTTGCTTCTATTGGTCGCATTTCATCATTTTTTCTTCCGTCAAATCTTTTAGGGTATGCCATTATTGTTCACCTTGACTTTGTTCTACTGGTTTTTGTGTTGAGTTGGATTCTAAGAATTTTTTAATTCTATCTGTTAATCCTGGGATGTGAGCTTCTAATTCTATTTTTTTAATCGCTTTTACTGTAAGTAATTCAGCATCAGGATTTTCTCCACTTACCCAAACAAGTCCATTTTGTCCGACTAATATTTTACAATTAGTATGTTGTTTTATTAGTGATACCATTGATCCTTGTTTACCAATTATTCTTGGTACTTTGTGGGTATTCACATTTAGGAATCGTCCACCACTTAATTTTCGTAGACCTGGTCCTTTCATGGATATATCAACTAATTTTTGTGATGTTACATTCACTACTTTAGCCATCACATAGTCTCCAATTTCATAATATTTTGTCAGATCTGCTCCTCTTTGGATAAATTCTGACGATGCTTCTTTCATACTCAAAACTGCTTCGTATGCACTGTTTGTGTCGACTCTCCATCCTGTCATTAGGATTTCAGTTACTTTTGCAATTATTGTATCTCCTGATTTTGGTAAGTATCGTCCACTTAATGATACTATTTTGAGTACTTTTCCATCTATATTTAGCAGTCCTAATTTTCCTGCATAAATTTTATCGTTTTCTCTGTATGTTCCATGTGATGGTAGAAAGTCCATGCCTGATGCAAGTTCTTCTCCAGGAACTACGATTGTTTTTTCTTTTACTAATAGTTCTCCCATATTATTTCACCTTTACGTTAGTTCTTGTTTTATTATTTGTTGATTATTTTAAATTTGTTTTTATTCTACAATGTTTATATCAACAGAACCATGAGTTAGATTGTTTAGTTTGTTCATCAGTTCTTCTTGAATTCCTGCTGGAATTTCTGTTTTTACAACTAAACTTCCGTCTGATCCCCATACTGTTTGAAGCATTGGACCATAGCCTTTTATTGTTCCAAAGCTTTGGTGTGCGAATTGTGGTGGCACTTGTATTTTTACCACTACTTTTTCTATACTTATTGGTATGATTGTTCTGAGTTTTTTTACAATTTCTTCTATTTGTTCTTCTGCTCGTCTAAACTCATCTATTTTTACTTTTGCTTCCTCCATAGCATTCTCAATTCTTGTTAGAGGATGTGGTAGTTTTGTTTTTGGGTCTAGCGCATTTCTGTGTATTGTGTACATTATTTTTTTTCTTTTTTCTTCTCTTAGTTTTTCTCTGTATTCGTGTGTTAATTGTATTTCTCCATCTTGTAATATTTTTTCTGCAACCACTAATGGATCCCTTGAATTAAATATTTCATTAAGAAGATTTTCTGATGCAAATTCTCCTTTTTTTGCGTCAAAGAAAATTTCTTTTCCTTTTAGAACATCTTGTAAATCTCCTTTACCTCGGGTTTTGTATGCTATTGCTAAGTCTGGTTCAATCACAACTTCAAAATTTTGTCCACCTTTTCTTAGTCGTGCTACATTAAAAGATACTCTTTCTTTATCCATACTTATTGGTCTTCCAACTCCCATTTTTTTTCACCTGTGTTCGAAAGATTTATTTTATTTTGCTGCTTTGAGTGCTTTTTCAAGATCTTTTTTTGTAAACTTTTTGAATTGTCTGTCTGTTGTTTTGATGTATGCAGCGTCTAGTCGATCGGGACTAATATTTGCATCAACTACTTTTTTTAGTGATTTGAGTGCAAGACCTAATCCTTGTTCAATTGTTAATGTTTTTTTGTATTCTTTGTGCATGATTTCTTGTATTCCGTCTTCACCTTCGCCTATTGTTACGGCGTAATATTCCCAGAATGTTCCTGTTGGATCTGTTTCGAATAGTTTTGGAATTCCATTTTGATCAATTCCTGCAACAAGTACTGATACTCCAAAAGGTCTTAGACCTCCACTTTGTGTACAGATTTGTTTTAGGTCGCACATGTTTTTTACAATTGATAAAATGTCAATTGGTGAATCGTATGTTACTCTGTGTTGTTGTGCTTTTACTTGTGCTCTCTCGACGAGAACTCTAGCATCGGATAGTATTCCTGATGCTGTTGCTCCTACGTGAGCATCGATTTGAAATATTTTTTCTACTGCTTCTGATACAACTAGCGGGTCTACTATTCTTTTGTCTGTAACGAGTAATACTCCGTCGCTACAAACAATTCCCATTGCTGTACTTCCTTGTTTTACAGTTTTTTTTGCGTACTCTACTTGCAATAGCCGTCCGTCTGGACTAAACATTGTGATCGCTCGATCATATCCCATCATTTGGTGATTCATTGGTTGCATTTTTTAATTCCTCCTTTATAGGTTTGCTTTTGAGTTTGATGATCGCAAAAATGCAATCTATGCTTGGAAATCTTTGATTTCCATTGCATTGGTTGCATTTATTTTATTGATCATACGTTTTTTTGATTGTATTAATTAATTATTTTTTCCTAAGCTGCAATATATTTTCCTTGCGCTTTTTTTAGTGTTCCACTTACTCCTACTGTATTTACTATTGTTTTTTGATTATCTATGTTATCGATTAATGCTAGATTTGCTATTATTTTGTCTACAAACTTATTGTTCACTCTTATCACGCCCCTCTGGTTTTGTTTATTGTATTTGTCTTCTAGTATCATTATTCCTGCTTGAGAGCAACCTAATTCTCCTAAATATCGATTAAATGCGCTCCAAAAAGTTTTAGAAACTGTTTTTGTGTCTTGTATCGGCCCATTTGAGATTATTTCATATACTAAGTACCTTTTTCTCTCTCTTAAGCTCGGTAAAAGCGGTTTCATCTTTCTTTTAGCAATTATAGACCCTTATTGCGCTTTAATAACCGAGAAATAACCTTTTTCGACCATTTCTCTCTTCTCTCTAGTCCTTTTAAAATTATTATATTATTTATAAGGATTGTGTTTTTAAGAATGATTTTTGATTTTTGGCTTGTTTCAAAAAATGGTTTGTTTGTTCAAGCGCTCAGAATATGGTATTTTTAGCATACTCGTTCTCTATTGACCTTTATAAAGAAAAACCAAAAGATTTAAATAGTTCTACTTTTACCACTAAATAGTAATTAAGATTTTTCCTAATAAATAAAAAAATCAAAAAAGAGAGGTGTATACGCATGTCAAAAGATAATAAAGAAAAAAAAGGTAAAAAAGGTGGTTATAAAAAATTTAATTTTGCATTACTGGCGAGTCTAGCAACTTTAGGTGCTGGTGCAACAATGGGATATCTTGCTGGAACAAGAAGAGAACAATATGTTCCTAACGATTCTGATGATTTTAATATTAAAAAAGAAGAAAAACCAGGAACTTTTTTTCATGTTGAAAAAAAAGAAAAACCTGGAACAAATTTTTGTGATCCAATAACTGGAAAACTTGAAACATTTCTTGATGATCTAAAAAGAGAAGAAGAAGTTCCATTCTTTCTGGGCACAACAAACGATCCTGATTATTTAGATCTTATTGCGATTCCAATAAGAGAGTTTCGTGAGGAACTTATGAATCCCAGCTATGTTAAAATAAAAAAAAATGAATTATATTATCGGAAAATAGAAAAAAATCTAATTAACAGACTTATTGATAAAGATCCTGTTCTACAACCAAGATGTATTGATAAAGATCCTGTTCTACAACCAAGATGTATTGATAAAGATCCTGTTGAACACAGACTTATTGAGAATGAACAAATTAATAGTATTATTGGATCAGATAAATATGAACTAAATGGTTCTTTAGAAGATTCGCTTAGACGTGGAAAAAAAGATGTTAGTTTTGGATTTAAAGAGTCATTACTGAGGGATCTTGCATCTTGTTTTACTAGTGCAGAATCAACACCTTTACTTTGTACAGTATTTGGTCCAAAAGCTAAAGTTCGTCGTGAAACTGATAAAACAGGTAGAAAACATTATCGTTATACTGCTACGACAGGCGCTATGGGTGTTTGGGTTTCTGAACGTAATGCAAGAACCAGATGTTTAGAACAAGCTCATCTCAATGCAGAGGTTCAGCGTGCACAAGATGCGCAGGATGCATTGTTTGCAGTTAATAGTTATTTCACATCTAATAATTTAGGTGCAGTTAGTTACGATGATATGATGAAACTTGCAAATGCACAATTAGAAAGAGCTGCACTTAGAACTTCTGATGATCAAACAAGAAAAGATTGTGTTCTTGATAAATTAGTTTCTAAATATGGTGTGCCCAATGGTATGACTCAAGAAACAGATGCAAAAGGAGTTACAAGATTTAGAAGTTTTCCACTTCCAAAAACTCCGGGAGTTTGGGTTTCTTCAGACGCTGTTTATCTTAAACTTTTAGAAAAAGATAGAGCATCTGCAAATGCGGAATCTTTGAGAAAGTTATCAACTAAATCTAGACATGATAAGCTAAAACAGTATATCTAATTTTTTTTAACTTTTATTATTAAAAAATAATATTCAAAAAATAAACAAACAAAAATGAACCACGCCCAAGCTTTAAATTTAATTCAAGAAAATCTCGACGATGTCGTGACTTATCTAGAGGAGCTTGGACCAAAAATTGATAAATTAAATTTTCGAACCGACGTGACTGTTATGTCTGTCTGTGTTTTTTTAGATCAAACCGCATCACAGGCGAGAATTGTTTACGGTGTTTTAGCTTATGAAGACCCTCGTGCAATGAATTACTCATCTGGAACTTTAGGTTCTAATTATTTTAGACGAGTTTTAGACGAGGTTGAACCAGGCCAGAGATTACATTTATGCGCTCGCACTTATTTGCGGAATTATGCAGACTTTGCTGACATGTTAACACTTGACGTGTTAAAAATCATGAAGGAAGCCAGAGTCTTGCATCAATCATCTACAAATCAAAATCAAGATTATCAATCTGCAGAAACTGCTGCAGCTTAAACGAGGAAAAATAAAAATGATGTACAAAAATTTTATGGGATTCACAGTATTGATTGCTAGTGTAGCTGCAGTTTTATCGAGTGGGTGTATTCCTAAACCTCAACTTTTGAAGGGTGAAGCAGTGATTAGTGTTGGTAGTTATGATCGTAGCAATGGAACAACTACTGATTACAAAATGACGGATAGTGCAATAAGGGGATTAATGGCTGTAACAGGAATTCTCCAAGGAGATGTTTATGTTAATTGTAGTGATGGAGATTTTTCAGGAGCTTTTATAGGTAATGAAATTGGAAGTCCTGAGTTTTATAATGCATATACTTTTGCAGACGCTGATGGAAATGGAATTGTTGATACTTCTGAAGTTGAAAGTGCTATAGATAGAGCAGTACGACAACATTGTGATCAGAAAAGTAAATAATTTTTTTTTTAAAAATATTTTCAAAATAAAAATCAAATAAAACTGAGGTAAAAATAAAATGTCAAAACCATTTACATTAAATCTTTGCATTAAAGATATAGTAACTGAATTAACTAGAGATGCTCCTGATGATAAACATCTTCGCGCAGGTTTTTTAACTGGAGAAGGTAATGTTATCGACGGCGTTGTTGTTCCTGATCAAGTTTCTTCAACTGCATATATTCAGTTAGATATGGGTCAAGCAATTATTGATTTAAAGCACAAAGGAATTAAAATCATTGGTCTTGTTCAATATAATGGTATGTTTCCTGCTTTTGAAAGTGCTGCAACTCAACAAACTAGAGTTATAATGTCTGGTTTAACTGGTAATGATACGTATGGTTTGATTGTTAATATGCGAGGAGAAACTTACAGATTAGATAAAATTTAATTAAAATTAATTGAGGTAAAATAAAATGAATAAAGATGTAACACAATTTTTAGATGAACTACAACCTGAACTATCTGAAGAACGACCTAGTGGCGATACTGATGATTTAACTGTGCGTTTAGATCTTGAATCAAGAAATCTTACAAGTTTTTTAGCTGGAAAACAAGATAAAAGATTATCTTATTTGACAGGTTTTGAAAGAGCATTAGGACGTATTCCTTTGTTTGGTTCTACATTACAAAGTTATGCTTTTAAAACTCGTGCAACAAAAGTTATGGCTCAAGATTATGATCAAAGATATGGTTGTTTATTGAATAGATAATTTAAAAATAAAACAAAGAGGTAAAATAAAATGAATTATGATGAAAATGCAAAACATGCTGCAATTACAGGAGGCGTTGTAGTTGGTGCTTTAACAATTGCAAGTGTAGCTTTTTTAGTATATAATGCGCCTGCTGAAGAAGAGCTTAGAGCTGATGTTCATCAAGCTGCACAATCGCAAGGTCAATTAGATTATGATTGCGGTAGAGATACATCTTGTGCTATTACTGCACCTGATGATACAACTCTTACTGTCGAGATGAATCCATCTTTGGATGTGGGATTTAAAAAACCAAAAATCTCTAAAAAATTACTAACTCTTCGTGGAGCAGCAGGATCAGTTTTTGGTCGTGCAACTGTAAGAGATGTTTTAGTAGACATTGGCGCTGATGGTGTTGATTGTAAAGATTATCTTTTTACAAGAACAAGGAAAGGAACTAGTATTGACGGAGAGCTAATTCATTCAAGCGAAGCAAAGAGTATTTGTGATTTTGGAACAGATACGATTAATAGAGTTAGAACAACATATAATCGAACTATTGACGTAGTTCATGATGAATATAAACTATAAATTAAACAAATTAACGAGGTAAATAAAAATGAAAAATGAAACTAATTTTGTAAACGATGTTTATGTTTTAAAAAACAAAAATGGAAAACTAGCGGTCGGTTCTAAACTAGAGCAAGGCTTAAGTTCAGTTTCAGTAACTGAAAAAAATTCATATCCTGGAATGGATCCTTTAGTAGATTATGCTGCTACTGTAGAAGTCGATGTTGCTTGTGTTGTTTATGACGAAAAAAGAGTTAGACCTTCGGGAGATGTTTTCATTACTACTCTTGTTAGAGAAGATGATCATCGAGTTATAGTAAAAACTGATGAAGATCTTTTTAACAAAGTTGTAAAAAGCGCACAAACTTTACTTGAGAAAGAAAAAGAAAGACTAGGAGTTTTAGGAGTTGATTCTTTGATTGCAGTTGTTGATTTAGATAGTTTGAGTCATAGCATCACAATGGAAGGTACTTGCCAAGATGTTGGTGTTGATTTTACTTACAAAGGTTCGGCTAAAGTTTACTTAGCAAGAATGGAAGGTAATTAAAATGAAAACTGCAATTATTTTAACAACTTTGGCGGCGTTTCTTGCAACTGCAGGATGTGCTGCTCCTAAGGATGGTACTGATTTAGAAACAGAAGAATTTGTTCAAGAATCTGGTAATTTAGACAATTATATTTGTTATAGTTCTAGTCCTCTTGATTCAGAAAGGGTTCTTTGCAAGGTTACATTTACAGGTAGTGATGGAACACAGAAAATATTAGCCTATGCACCGTCTAGATTTTCAACTAGAGATTCTCTTAACGAACTAGAAACAATTTCAAAGTATGAAGGTAGAGAAGTAATTTCTTTTAATCGTTTGAAAGAATCTGGAGATGTTAGTGCCTGTAGTTTTCCTAATTTAAGAGAAACAAATATTTGTACAGGAGATGAAAAAGTAATTGAGAATGTAGCTGGAGTTATGCTTGCTATTGGTGCAGATTACAATTTATAATTAAATTAAAATAGAATAATAATTAAAACAAAATAATGAGGAAAATTAAAATGAAATTATATTCGAATGAAGGATTATTAGGACATGCAACAAAAGCTGTTGCTAGAAAGCATTCTTTTTATACTTATAAAAATCCGTCACAAATTTGTAAAGGAATAGAAATGATGATTGCAGCTATTGATTGTGCAGTTAATAGTGAGGTCAATCCACGTCCACTTACTGAAGTGGGTCATGGATTAATTCCTTATAGTGCGGGTGAATATTTGTTAAGAGCAGTTCCTTTTGTTGGTGGTGAATTGAGAGATTCAGCTTATACAAACAGGATTAACAGACTAAAAGGAATAGTTCAGGACAAAAGAATGGAAAAAACTAGGAGTTGTTATTAAACTGAAATTTTTAGACGAGGTGAAATAAAAATGAAACAAGATAAAATGAGTTTTGGAGTTGGTATGAACACGTTAACAGAAAAGTTAACTCAAGGTGATAAAACTAAAGAAGCTTTTGGTCTTTACATTGGTAAGGGTGGTGTTGTCGACGATGTTTTAGTTGTTGATGAGAGTTATGCTTCTCAAGAGCGAGGAGTAGATGAAATAACGCAGAAAGTTACAGAGCAAGGTAAACAAGTTTTGGGTTTTGTTAGGTATAAACCAGGTCAAGAAGCGCCTGAAAGTGAACAAGAATCTAGTTTTGGTTCTGATCTTGCAGTAAGATTAGGTAGTGGTGTTAATTGTTTGACTGTTGATGCTGACGGAGATGTTGTTGGTGTGGGTTTATTTTCAGCAGATCCTTCTGTAAAACTTGATTCTATAATTCAAAGATATGGTGCAGTTAAAGCAGGTGTGGAAGAATTTTTGGAAGAAGCAAAAGCACACTGCGATGAGATGAAGAAAAGATTTTGATTATCTGGACTAATTTTTTTTATAATAATTAAAAACAAAACGAGGAAATTAAAAATGAAATATGATTTAATTAAACGATTTGGAAGAATTGTCAAAGCGCATTGTGTTCTGTCTGTATCTTTTGAAAGTTATAGTTCAAGTTATACTAGGGAAGAATTAATGGCTGATTCTGAAACTAGGCAAAAAATGCACGATGCAAGACTTGCTTATGTGGGAAAAAGAGGAATTGGTATTGCTAATGAAACTCCCAGAGTTCCAAGCGTAGAACTTTTTTTTGATGCTTGTGAAAAATTAATGTCTAAAGATAATCGTTCAGGAGAAAATTTTGGTGGCAGCATGGCTGTGTACACGATAGAAGAAAAACTTGCGCCAATGGATGTTAAACATAAACTGTATAAGGCAAGAGTTGCTAGTGTTATGGATTCTATGTCTGATGAAGAACTTAAAGTGCAGTCTGGCGGTGTACCTGGTAGATTTTTAGGAAAGATTGGAGCATCTCATATTCCTGACTCTTCAACTAAACAGGGAGTGCAGCTTGAAGATGCTGTTGGAAAATTAGCAAAACAATTAGATCCTGAGCAGGATTCTCGAGAAAGAATTCATGGATTGGATACTTATAGTTTTGGCGAAAGAATGTTAGGACGCATTCCTTTTGTAGGGAGACAATTAAAAAATAATGCATATAAATTTCGTGTTAAAAAAGTTATGCGAGATTATAAAAACAAAAAGAATGAAAGTAGATATGATTTTTTATTGGAATAAATTAATTTAATACAAGGTAAATTAAAAATGAAACAAGATGAATTAAAATTTGGAGTGACTCCGAGATTAATTTTTTTATTGTTATTCATTCACTTTATATGGTGTGTATAATTGACTAATGCTGAGTTGGATTCGAAACTTGATCAAAAAGATAGGATCAAAAAGTTAACTAGAGAGTTTGGTAGTAAATCTGCAAATATTATTTTTATTTCCGAAAAAAGATCATTGACTCCTATAGCTCCTTATGTTGCTGTTGCTGTTGGAGAAGAATGGATTAGTAGATTAAGCGAGATTAAAAAATTAGGTGATTGTAAAGTTAGAAGTAGTTCTCCTTTAGAAGATAGATTGGGTTTTAGTTTTGCAGGATTATTCAGAACTGAGAATTATGAAGGTCCACTTTATGTTGATTCTGTTTTAAGGTCTGCAAAGACTGGGCGTGTTCAAAAATACAAAGAAAGATATTCTATTTCAGGTTCTGATGATATGGCTTTGCTATTTCATAAAACTGTTGAAGGAATTACTTGGCATATTTTGCGACACCCTCATAGAACAAATGTTTTAATTGTACAAAGCGATCTTTCTGATGATGATTACGTTTATAATTGTGAGGATGAGAAATTATATAACTCAAGGTCGATGGGTAATAATTTAGTAAGGAATCTTGTTGAATGTAGTGATTGTGCTTTGGACGAAGCAATTGCTCATTATTTAGATATTGAAAAATTATATTCTGGTAAAAATACTTATCATATGGAGTGTAAACTTTCTCCATTTTCTTTATTGCAGTGGCGTCCAGCTTTTAAAATTACGACTGCAAATTGGGTTCATGAAAAATCTAATACTGATTTTTGTATGGGAATTTCTGATAAAGAAGGTTTTGATGCGCCTGTTTTTGTTTTTGATGGCAAAGTAGGATTGGATAAAGCAGCATTGGATGATTTTAATAATTCTAGAATTAAATCTTGTTCAGAACAAGGTGTTGTTTATGTTGAAAAATTGGATAATTATTTGTTAAATTATGGAGTTCCTTTAGATTTTATGTTTGACAAATCTTGTACTTTGATCACTGATTCTTATTCTGGAATTCTTAGGCATGATGGTTTAAGATCTATGCAGCATTTTAAACATTTGATGGTCGGAACTAAATTATATGTTAAAACTGGAGATGTATTGCGTGTGAGAACAGATGGTTGTTATGGTTCTGTTAAATCTATTAATTAATTTCCCCATTTTATTTTATAACAATTTAATTCTGGTTCTGTTGGTTCGTAAAGTAGTTCATTTAATTTTGATCTTAGAATTATGTGTGGACTTCCGTCTGTTTGAGTAGTAGTTGTGTCGACGACGTATTCTTGTTTTTCGATCACCAATTTATTCCATGCATGTCTAGAATAAATATTTCCTTTAAACTTATTGCCTTTTACTATTGTCGAATCCAATCCTGCGGTTTGTGCCATCATTTGAAACCAGATTGCCATTTGTCTGCATACTCCGTAGAATCCATCCTCTCTTTTGTATGAATCCATCACTACTGTTTCTGCTCCTGCGCGTATGTCGTGTCTGTCGACTTCATAATTGTCATATTTCACATTTTTTTTTATCCAACAAAAAATTTGTTCTGACACCTTTATTTGATCAATTGTTGGTTCAAATCCAAATCCTTTTTCAACAGATTCTTTTTTTGCATAAATGAGTCCTTGTGAAAGTTCTTTTGATTTTTTATCAAATCTTATTTTTGCTTGTCCTTTTCTGTATAAATTATTTTCATTGTGACCCATGTCTGTATATCCATCAGGTAAATATGATGGAATTCCTTTAGAAACAGTATCTCCTGTTGAAGGAAATAATAGGTGTTCTATGATTAATTCTAATTCTAGTGCTGCATTTACATATCTGTTTCTTCGCGAATTTGAATGTATCCAGCTTATTGCGCTATTCATTCTTCTAATTAGCGAGTGTGGTTCGTTAGAAAGTAGGTTTACAAAAACATTTAGTTGTTCATCTGTGGGTTTTGGAGCAATTTTTTTATCGCCATCTTGTTTGTAATGGTTTAGAATGTGTGGTTTTCCTTCTGCTGCACTAACTATTAATCCTTGTTGTTGAGGTGATAATAATTCTGTTGTATTGTCCATAATTTTATTAATTATGTATGTAGTTCTTTTAAACTTTTCTATTTTAAACTACTGAATCATAGTAAAAATAAGAAAGAAATTATAAAAAATTTTAGATTTTATCAAACATTATCTGCATCACATAATCTTTTACTTTGACT
>Ga0233431_1005164_pt1 | contig 13057 bp, 16 predicted proteins | sample SI_118_April2016_FD_179867 | JGI IMG/M metagenome (GOLD analysis project Ga0233431, IMG submission 179867) | Seawater microbial communities from Saanich Inlet, British Columbia, Canada - SI_118_April2016_200_MG | ecosystem: Environmental > Aquatic > Marine > Inlet | place: Canada: British...
AATACAGAAAATGAATGATAAAATCAAATTAGTATTTTTTGACATGGAAGGCACCATTTTCAAGAAAGTCTACAAAGATGCCAAAGGCAACACAGCCCCAAGTGCGTGGTGTCTCCTAGCAGAACACTTAGGTGAGCAAGCTCTTAAAGACGAAGAAATCAACAAAGATAAATGGAATAACAAAGAGTACGCAGGCTATGTTGAATGGATGGAAGACACCATCAGAATCCATAAAAAATATGGCCTAGACAAAGAATTCTTTGAAAATGTGATTAACCAAATAGAATATCATCCTGGTGTAAAAGAAACATTCTTAGAACTAAAAAAACGAGGAATAAGAACTTCCCTAATATCAGGAGGATTCAAAGCACAATCTGACAGAGCACAAAAAGATCTTAAAATCAATCATGCATTCGCTGCTTGCGAATATTTCTGGGACGACGATGGAAAACTTCTACATTGGAACCTCCTCCCTTGCGATTATGAAGGTAAAGCAGATTTCATGGAATTAATCATAAAAGAACACGGCTTAAAGAAAAACGAATGCGCATTTGTCGGCGATGGAAAGAACGATATTTTTCTTGCAAAAGAAGTAGGACTCTCAATAGCTTTCAACGGCCCTAGAGAACTACAAGATGCCTGCACTCATTCAATTAACCAAGAAAATGGCAATGAAGATTTCATAGAAGTTCTGAAATATCTATAAAAAATGAAAAGACAAACTAACTACTACATAGAAATTAGATACTTTGGAAAAGCTAAAGCCAAGTTCAAGCATTTAACTAGAGAAGTAGACAAAAAATTCAAACTGAAACCAGGCCACAAAGTACCACATATAACTTTAATCCAACCATTCAAAACAGAAAACCAAAGAAAATTAGTTTCAGATTTCAAACGAATTTGCTCAAAATACAAATTAATGAAATTCACAGTTGACGGAATAGGTGTGTTTCCCTTCTTTGTTGTTTTTGCAAGAGTAAAACCTGAAAAAGAATTAATCAGATTCCGGCACCATTTGATGAATATCCTCAAACCCTACTGTCGCATAAAAGACGTTAATCGAGCATACAAACCACACACAACCATAGCTCTGAAAATGGGGTTCATCAAATTCTTCAGAATATGGATGTATTTGGTCTGTAAACCCAGAATTGTGTTCACTAATCACGTTATGAGAATCACCCTCTTGAAAGGCCAGAAAATCTTATATGAATATGATTTCACAAATCGTAGATTACTAAATCGGAGAAAAGCTAAGAGTAGAAAAGAATTATCTAAAACATTCAAAGGATTGAAAAGACACAAAAAGAAGTAGAATAATTACAAAAAACAGTTTAAAAACAACATTTCTTCCAAAATAACTAAACAAACCATCAACAAAACCAAACAACCTACGACTTCTAACAAATAAAACACTTATTAACAAAACCAACAAACAAAGTAATGAAACCAATAAGTTGGCAGAGAAAACTATTACTTTACGTAGTCACACACGCCACATTGTTCTCATCATTCTATCTATTAGGTGTACAAAACGCAGAAGAAACTAGAAAAGCATACCACAGAGTTGTAGAAGGAGAAAAAGTCGAAGAAGGATTTAACAAGAACCCATACGGTGTAAAGTTACACTATGAGAGAAACGGAGATGGACAAATCCAAGTATTCCTGCAGTATAATGATAGAGACACAATAAAAAGAAAAATCAACTCAGATCTAACCTGCGGCACAAACCAAGAAAACATAGAATCAATAGTAGAAAAAGCCAGACAAAGCCCGCAGCAAGAATTAAATGAAACATTAGATTCACTAACCGGTGCAAGAAGAAGCATTTTTTCAGAAAGATACGATAACCGACAACTAGAGCAAGGCTTTGCAGACATCGACGACATAGTATACACTGTAAACCCTAATGACAAAATAGAGACATTCTACAAATTGTCAGAAGAACTTTATCCTATGACAGAACAACCTGGTCTTGTAGGACAAGGAAAACGTGCAATGAAACGCATCTCTGACTATTTGTTTAGTGAATAACTACAAACCACAGAAACCTTTAAAAAGGGAAATAACTAAATCTAGGCTAAGGGGGTATTACAGTAATACTCTAAAAGGAGGTAGATTGATAATGGCTAAAAAAAACGCTGGCGATGATCACATCATTGCATGTTTGTCTTATTTAGGAATTCTATTCTTAATTCCACTGTTAGCAAAAAAAGATAGTAAGTTTTGTATGTTTCACGCAAAACAAGGACTTGCACTATTCATAGTATCTATTATAATTTCATTCCTAGGAATGATTCCACTACTTGGATGGTTCATAATCCTGCCACTAGGAATGTTATTTGTTTTAATCCTTGCAATCTGGGGAATAGTTGCAGCATTACAAGGAAAAGAAACTAAACTACCATTGATTGGATCTCTAGCAGAGAAATTCGATCTTTGATATTTTTATTTTTTTATTAAATTTTATCAGGGGGTCATAAAACATGAATAATAAACTATTAGTAGTACTATTCGCAGTTGTAATTGTTCTGATGTATGGATGTACTCAAACTCCAGCAACAGAACCTCAAGAAACAGTTTCCGCAGAAATACCTGCAGAACCTGCACCAACAGAAACAGCACCAGAAGAACCTGTTCAAGCAGAAGCAACTGGCGCTAAAGATGTTCTAAAATCATTAGTTGGATCTAAACCTGACTATCTAGTCAAGTATACATTCAGTACAATAAGTGGTGGCGAAGGAATGACAGAAGAAGAACTTCAAGCAATGGCTGAGCAATACAGCTAACTTTTTCTTTTTTTAAATTCTATTTTATCTTCTAACAATACACCTTGATGCAATTCTACAGGTCTCCACTTATCTTCTACCAACTTAGCTTCTAACCAATCAGCCAAATCATTAGGATTACCTATTGTAGCACTCAAAGCAATTATCTGTACGTTCTTCAAAAGATCTCTAAGAATTGTTAATAGTATCTCTAACGTCGGTCCTCTTGAAGCATCATTAAGCAAATGCACCTCATCCACTACAACAGTCGCAACATCCTTCAACCATTCAGCCCTATGTCTAATTAAACTATCAAGCTTTTCAGACGTACAGAATATAAGATCATTTTGCGCAATATACGGATCTGCAGAATCCAAATCACCAATCGAAACCCCAACCTTAAGCAAATGACCATATCTTTGCTTCATTTCTTTATACTTCTCTGTCGCCAAAGCCTTCAAAGGAACAATATAGATGGCTTTCCCTTTTCTTTTTAGAATACCATCAATCATTGCCAGTTCCGCAACTAGAGTTTTACCTGACGCAGTCGGAGTACAAACCAAAAGATTTTCTCCATCAAACAAACCTGCATCTATAGATTTCTCTTGAGAAGGTCTTAGTTCTTTGATACCTAACCCATCTAATACTTCATAGAATTGCGGTTCAATCTTGGTTTTTAGAGCGTCTAAATGCATAATTCAAAGGAAGAACATAGAAGTTGTTATGTCTTTCTATTAAGAAAAAGAAGGACTTAGAACAGTTCACAACCAAACAGAGACCAACCAGCCACCCCGATCAAAAAAGAAAAGTTAATAAATAAGTTAGAAACAATAACACTAGGTTGGAACAGGATTAAACAAAGAAACAAGCGCGATCTGATTGACAAAGACAATAAAGAACAGAGGAAACTCCAGTTTAAACCAAAAAGAAGACAGTTAAGAGCTTAAAATGAACTCAAAAGCAATTGGAATATTCGATTCAGGAGTAGGAGGACTAACAGTCCTTAAAGAAGTAAAAAGACAACTCCCGAGAGAAAACATAGTTTACTTAGGAGATAATGCGAGAGTTCCATATGGTTCAAAGTCAAAAGAGAAGATAAAAGCAATTTCTGTTGAAAACTCGGAGTTTCTAAGCAAGTTTGAAGTAAAACTGATTGTAGTGGCATGCAACACCGCATCGGCCGTCGCACTAGATCACCTAAAATCAAAATTTCACATCCCAATAATTGGCGTAATAGAAGCAGGAGCTAAAGCTGCACTGAAAGCAACAAGAAACAAAAAAATCGGGGTAATTGGTACTAAACAGACAATTAATTCCCAAACTCACATGAATCTAATCAAAGCAATAGATCCAGAAATAGAAGTATTCACAAAAGCCACACCACTATTTGCACAGATTGTTGAAGAGGACATGACAGATTTTGAGAGTACAAAAATGTTAATTGAAGAATCACTATCATACTTCAAAGAAAACAAAGTGGACACCCTCATACTAGGATGCACACACTACCCATTACTAAAAAAACAAATCAAAGAATTTCTAGGAGATGTCACCCTCATAGATCCATCAAAAGAAACATCATTAGAAATAAGAAGAGTCCTGGCAAGAAAAAATAACAAGAATCTCAGTCATAACGAATACGACAAAATATTCGTCACAGACACACCTCTAAGTTTTCTGGAAATAAGCAGACGCTTCATGAATTCAGACACACTTGTTGTAGAACAAATCAGCTTAGAAGAGCAAAGAAAAGAGAGTGATGTAAATTCAGAAAAGAACAAAGAGATCAGCAAGATTAGGAAATTAATCGAGCAAGAGGTATAAGAATGAGAGTAGTTGTCGCAGGAGAATACGCAGTTACCGATAAAGGAATGTTCTTCTCAGAGGAAGCAATCCCTATACTAGACCACTTTAGTGGCAATCACGAAGTATTTGTCGTACGACCACAAGATCACGCAGAAGTCGGTGAAGAATTACCTACCGCGCATTATCAAACAAGAAAACCAGTAACAATTTCAGGAGGAAGTGTAGATGTAGCATATTTTGGAGTTGTAGGTCACAAAATACATAGTCAAGGCCTTATTAATGGATACGTCAACACCCTAAAAAATGTTTGGGCACTGATAGAAAGACTCCAAACCACATTAAAACGTGGCGTCCCAACCTTAAATCCTATAGCAGTGATGGAAGCAAATACATCTAAAAGATATTTATTAGACTTGCAAAGAAGAGGAGATATTAGAGTAATACCTACTGAAGAAGTTGATTCTATTGATAGATTAGTGGAGTTAAGTCGCTCAGGAGAATTATTTTTAGCGAAACCATTAATATCAGAAAGAGCAAAAGGTGCAACCATACTCACTCCTGATGCAGAAGGAGAACTAGAAGGACTTCTAGAAGAATATAGGAGACCCGAACAGATGAACGGTACTTTGTATAATAGAGTGGTATCCGCACAAGGTATAATTGTACAGCCATTTATAGGAGACATTAACACACATGGTGAAAGAAAAGTCGGCGTTGTAGATGGAAAAATTACGCTTGCAAGAGTAACTAGATTAGCTAACGGTGTAGAAGGACCAAGAATTGTTGCATACGGAACGCAGGATGCAGTAGAAAGTGTTGAATATGAACTAGGTCCAGAAGAAAGAAGACTTGTTGAAAGGGCGTATCACGCACTAAACGATTTGTATACTAGAGAAGAAAGATTACCCGCACATTTCGTAAGAGTAGATCTTATTGGTCCAAGAAATGAACCAATGATTAGCGAAATAGAAGCAATCAACCCACACATCGGTGTAGGTGAAAGATGGTTCTCAGACGAAAAAATCAAACACCATTTAAGACAACTAGAGAAAGGACTATCAAGATATCACTAAGTTGAGTAGGCTCGCTCGTATCTTGCAGTTGCAGACATAAGTATCTGCATCAACTTTTTGAATCCCTCATAAACATTGTCTGAATCAAAAGTAATGGTTTTTTCATTTATTCTTTTCTCAGACAAATCCTCTAAGAGAAAAGCAAGATTAAACTCAACCTCAAAATTAACATTTTTGGTTGGAAAGTCTGTGAAAGACACAGAATCACTATTACTAAACGCATCAAGAATGGAAATCTTCATTTTATTTTTCATATCCTGAACAGGAAAAGACTTTGACTCAAACCACCTAACAGACTCTTTAGTAACAAGAGTCCTTAGACCTTTGATATTAATCTCGTTGATTGCATAATCGGTGCCAGAAACAAATAACAACTTGACACCCAAGAATTTTCCTAATGCAGCATTAAGCTCCGCTTCACCAACTTCGACACCATTCAACTTAACCCTTGATATTATTTTTGAAGAATAAGAATGAGAAGTAAACGAATTAAGAACCGAAGATCTACCATGATAGCCGATAAAGAGACAGAAGTCGACATTCTTATCAATCCCCTCCATCATCCTCAAAGCTTCTTTCTCCAGAAAGATTGCCGAGGAATGAAGTTGATCTCTAATAATATTTTTACCTGCAGCATGCCCATCAACGACATATACTTTATTCACACCTGCCTCCAAACATGCTTCAACAGCAGCATTCGTTTCACCAGTCATAAGTTTGCGAGACTTTGCAAAACGTTCAGTATTAAACTCTCGCATATCACTAGCATCATCAATACCAGCAATACCCTCCATGTCAACCGAGATTAAAACATCCATGTTCAATACACAGATAACAAGATATTTATATGTTTCGTCAACAAAAGATTAACAATGATAACAAAATGATAATAGACATACACACACACATAGGCAAAGACGTAAGCGACCCAAAGTTAGAAAAATACAGCAAAGACCAACTTCTAGCAGACATGGACAAAAACCAAATACAGCACTCCGCAGTATTCCCATTCAACAGACCTGACGAAGATCTTCTAAAAGAATCATTAAGAATCCTAGACTTATCAAAAGAAAACAAAAAAATAATACCATTTCTAAGATTTAATCCAAACACAATAACTAAAGAAGAGCTAAACAAACTATTAAGCAACGGTTTCAAAGGAGTAAAACTTCATCCAAGAGCTCAAAACTTCGTATTCAACAAAATAGAATATGATTGGATATACAAAATAATAGAAAAACACAACATTCCATTATTAATTCACACAAGAGCCGCAACCATGGACACTAGCGATCCAGCCTATGCAATAGACATCGCACAAAGATTCCCACACTTAAAGATTATCGCAGCACACTTCTTTGGAGGAGGCCTAAACAACGATCTCCTAAACCAAGTAGCGAAACACAAAAACCTATACGTAGACACATCAGTATACTCCAGCATAGTTGAAATGAGAAGGGTCGTAAAAACATATGACAGGCTAATATATGGCAGCGACGCCCCATACAGCGACCAAGAAGTGGAAATCCTGAAAATCAAAAAAGCAAAACTACCAAAGAAGATAGAAGACAAAATACTCTTCAAAAACGCTCTAGAAGTGTTAAATCTAAAGTAACCTTTTTAAACCAAAAAAACAATCATAAACTATGCAACCATACAAGCAATCAACAAAGTTCACCTGTTCTATTGCATCATTAATGACAATTCTCAATCATTACGATAAATCTATTCAGCTAAATCGAGAAACAGAACTTGAATTATGGCAAGAAACAGTTGTTTTACCAACAAGAAGAAGCTCATTATTCGCGATGGCAATGGTTGCTAAAGAATACAATGTAGATTTCAAAGTCATAGTAGAAGATACCAGTTTTCTATTTCCAGAATACAGATTCAAAAAATACAGAAAATTCGAAGTAGAACTAGCAGAAGATAACGAAAAAAGATTTCTAAGATTAGCAAAAAAGAATAACATAAAAATAGAAGAAAGAGATATATCAGTAGAAGAAATAAAGACATTAGTAAAAGAAGGAAAGAAAGTATTAGTTAGATTAAACATAGGCGTACTAAGAAACACCAAAGCAAACAGAAGTAAAGCACACTACATTGCAATTGACGATTACTACGACAACATATTTGTTGTAATGGACCCAAGAATTGGAATAAAAAAGATAAAAGAAAACAAAATGAAAGAAGCATTTGAAACTGTTAAAGACAAATGTAAAAGAGATCACAGAATGATTATCTTTGGTTAAAAACCACGACGTTTCTTCAAGAATTCTATTAAACCATCAGGCAACACAGGCTTACCATTCTTCAAAACATATCTATAAGGAAAGATCTGACTTTCATTTTTTCCAGTTTCAATCTCAATTTCATCAATAAACTTAATCTCAGAAAACTTAGCACCATCCGCAATCATCTTAACTACCAAAACGGCAGTATTTGTCGACATTTGCACAGGCCCTAAATTACGAACAGAACACTTAATATTATCAGACAGAGCAGTCTTAGTTCTACCATCCATCGGATGATTACCCAACACGCCACCGAAAATCATATAATCAAACTTTTTACAATCAGCAGTCGTTAACACTTTAGACGCCTGAGGATCAAGAACACAAACATTCTTCAGTTTTTGAGTAATTACGCTCTTTATACCGACCCTTCCAATAGTTTCCAATTTAGAAGCAGCAACCGTACCTTTAACATTTGTAAAAATGATATTCTTCTTACCAACGGTGTCGGAGGCATGCTTATACTCTAACCAACACCACTTATACAATCTACCATCCAAATGTTCTAATATATATTTCATAAGACAATTAGGAGAATAGAATTATTTAAGTCTTTCCAACTATACTGGAACAACCCTAAAACCAACTTTCTCAGGAATTATAACAAGTTCTTTAACCTTATCAAGCTTTTCCTTTTTCACAAGATCCTTAGGAATACGCATACCATAACTCTCACCCCATTTAGTGAGCTTAACATTATACTTTCTGAGTTCTCTATACTCTTTGGCTACGCACTCAAGTTGCTTCATAGAAAGAATCTCCTCCCCACAAGAGTTACAAACAAAATAAGAATATTTAACACCTTCAGGAGTTTTAGAAACTTTCAGAGCCATAGACTTGCTACACACCGGACATGATTTCTTCTTCATTTTCTTGTTACGGTTATTACCTTAATAGTTAAGCCACAAACTTGGCCAACACATTGTATTGAAAAGTCACCATAAGACCTTACAAACTTGACATAGTTCTTTCCTACAACAACTCGCTTCCCAGACTTGATTGTAGCTTCAACCATATCTGGATAAATTCTTCTCTGCAATGCACGCTTAAAAGCGTGATGCGAGATATCAATTGTGTAGTCTTCAACATCCATCTTCACAAAAGATATCCTAAGATATTAAAGGATATCATAATATATAAATCTTTTCACTTAATCATATAAATACTCAAATATCACAATAACCAATACCTGGTCAAGGTCAGCAGTCATGACTGCTACAATGCCAGATTATGCAACTCCGGTTTTCTTTCTTATTACAAAGAACCAGTATATAATTCTCACACAGACGACTGTCTAGTGTCCAGTGCAACGTCATCATCCCGCAAACAATAAAATTAAAAGAACACAAACCCAATCGAAAATCCTTCAACTGCGCACTATCAAACTTTCATTCATACACTTAGGTTTCTTCAAACCCATCAATTCCAAAATAGTTGGAGCCACATAAGCAATACTTTTGCCTTTCTTTAACTTATATTTATTCTCAGAAACAATAATAAACGGAACTTTATTAGTAGTATGAGAAGTTTGATGCAGTCCACTCATTTCTTCAGCATTACCATGATCAGCAGTAATAACAACAGAACCGACTTTCTTCACAAAAGCCTTCACAACCCTACCTAAACATTTATCCACAGTTTCACAAGCAGATACTGCTGGAGAAATCATACCGGTATGACCCACCATATCGGCATTTGCAAAATTTAAAACAACCAGAGAATAATTACGCGACTTCAATCGTTTCAATAAAGCAGTAGTTAATTTATTTGCAGACATTGCAGGAGTTTTATCATAAGTCCCAACTTTAGGAGAATTAACCATAATTCTATCTTCACCAACATGAGGTTTCTCCGTACCGCCATTAAAAAAGAACGTAACGTGAGGATATTTCTCAGTTTCTGCCACACGCAACTGCTTCAATCCCTGAGATGCAATCACAGAACCTAAAGTATGTTTAGGAATAGAAGGAGGAAACACAACAGGCGCTTTGATCTTCTTATCATACTGTGTTAAACAAGTAAAGTAAAGATTACGCAATTTCTTAGGACGTTTAAACTTGTTAAACTTACCATCAACAAAGGCACGAGTTATTTCTCTAGCCCGATCTGAACGAAAGTTAAAGAACACAACAGAATCTCCATCCTTTATCGCACCATCTTCTATAACGGTTGGAGCAACAAATTCATCAGTTTCACCGCGCGAATAAGCTTCATGTAACGCACTTATAGGATCAGAACTAAAGAAAATAAACTCCCCATCCAGCTTTCTAACACAATGCTTACCCCTCTCAGACAAGTTACATTTATTCAAATAATCAGAATGATTAGTAACTAAAGATGTATATGCTCTAAACTCTCGAGTCCAACGATTATCTCGATCCATTCCATAAAATCGACCCATAATCGAAGCAAACTTAGCATCCAACTTTAATTTTTTAATCTCTTTTAGAACACGACGAATATATTTCTCCGCACACTTCGGAGGAACATCTCTCCCGTCGAGTAAAGCATGAATAAACACTCGCTTTACCTTCTTCTGCTTAGCCATCTTAAGTAAAGCTAAGAGATGGGTACTGTGACTATGCACATTACCATCGCTAAGCAATCCCAAAAAATGCATATCGCCTTTAGTCTTCTTACTATGACTAAAAGCTTTGTTTAAAACAGAATTTCTAAAAAATGCTCCACTTTTGATTGAATCATTAATTCTAATCAAATCTTGTTCTATCAATCGCCCAGCACCTAAATGCATATGTCCAACTTCAGAATTCCCAATAACTGGACCTTTCGGCAAACCTACAAACCCATCATGAGCATACAACACCGTATTAGAGTTTTGTTTCCTTAAAGAATCTAAGACAGGTGTCTTTGCACGAGATATAGCATTATACTTTCCCGATCTCTTAAGACCCCATCCATCCAGCACAACTAATATGACCGGATTTACATCCTTACTCATTTTTTAGCAGTAGTTTTTGCAGCAGGTTTAGCGGCAGGCTTTGTAGCAGACTTAGTAGCCGGCTTCGAAGCAGATTTAGCGACAGGCTTAGCAGGTTTTGCAGTAGTTTTTGCAGTCGCAGTAGATTTCTCAGTAGTAGAAGTAGTTCCACTAGGACGAGGAGAAGATCTATGTCCACTAATCAAAAACTGTCTAGGTGAAACATCAACATCCAGAAACTCATCACAAGTTTCCTTTAACCTAGAAGATGCAGCCCGACCAAATGCTAAAACTTCAGCTTTACAACCTAATGCTTTAACATGCTCTAACAAATCTTGAAAATCTCCATCTCCAGAAACCAAAACAACAACATCTAACTTTGAAGCCATTCTCATAATATCCATAGCTATACCAACATCCCAATCTCCTTTCTTAGCTCCACCATAAAATATTTGTAAAGCTTTACTTCTAGTTTCAAAACCAATATTTTCTAAAGCTTCATGAAATCCTTTTTCTAGTCCTTCTTCTGTTGTAATAACATAACAAATTGCTCTAACCAGTTTACGACCAGCCACAGCCTCTTTCAAAATCGCCTTATAATTAACTTTAGCACCATACAAATGTTTTGCAGAATAAAACACATTCTGAACATCTATAAACACTCCAACTCTCTGATCTTTATGTACCACCATGTCGTTCACCTAAAATCTATTCCTCCATATTTAACAGATCGACCTAATTCTTCTTCAATCCGTAATAGTTGATTATACTTAGCAACCCTATCACTTCGACAAGGAGCACCTAATTTTATTTGTCCAGTACCTAAACCAACAGCCAAATCCGCAATATAAGGATCCTCAGTTTCGCCACTTCTATGACTTACCATAACCTTCCATCCACGATTCATTGATAATGTAGCAGCGTCAATTGCCTCAGTTACAGATCCAATCTGATTTACCTTTAACAAAAGCGCATTACACAAACCAACTTTCATAGCCATTCGAACACGGTTAGGATTAGTAACCAACAAATCATCCCCAACCAACTGAACTTTATCACCTAACTCTTTAAACATTAAAGACCAATTATGAAAATCATCTTCAGCAAAACCATCTTCGATAGAAATCAAAGGAAAATGTTTTACTAAATCTTTATACAAATCCATCAAGTCCATGCCATCAATCTCTCGACCTTCAATAGTATACATACCAGATTTAGCATCATAAAACTCAGAAGCCGCCGCATCCATTGCAACCTTGATCTTCTTACCATAACCAGACTGAGAAATTGCTTCTTCTATCAACTCTAAAGCCACACCAACATTACTAACATCAGGAGCAAACCCTCCCTCATCACCAACATTGGTAGCATTTTGACCATACTTTTTCTTAATAATATCTTTAAGTAAATGATATGTTTCAGAAGCCATCTTTGTAGCCTCAGAAAAAGACTTTGCACCAACCGGCGCAATCATAAATTCTTGAAAATCAAGAGCATTACCAGCATGCACTCCACCATTAATAATATTACAAAACGGCACAGGCATTATCATTCTAGAAGAATTTGAGATTTTATGCACATACTCATACAAACTAACATTCATAGATTTTGCAAAAGCTCTAGATGAAGCCATAGACACACCAAGTATCGCATTAGCACCTAATCTTTTTTTGTTAGGCGTACCATCAAAACCAATCATAAACTTATCAAGCTCAACTTGACTAACCATAGTCTTACCTTTGAGAGCTTTAAAAATCTTATCAACATTCTTAACGGCTTTAGAAACACCTTTACCCAAATATTCTTTTTTCTTATCTCTTAATTCAAGTGCTTCATGCTCACCAGTAGAGGCACCAGAAGGAACAGCAGCACGAGCAAAAACATCTCCGAACTTAACATCAACTTCAACAGTGGGATTACCCCTAGAATCAAGAATCTGACGGGCTTTAATGTCATTAACCAAATACTTCACTCAATCACCTCTACAGTACAAAAACACAACTTCTCATTATATAGTTTTCTATCAACAAAAGAATAAGACTACCCAATATAACCCATATCGCCACCTTGAACCTTTTTCAAAGCAGTCTGTTTAGACACATCTTCCAACTCTTTAGTCTTCTTTAACATCTCTGATTCCAACTCTGTTATCTCTTTTTCCAACTTTTTAACATCAAC
>Ga0233431_1005166_pt1 | contig 13035 bp, 11 predicted proteins | sample SI_118_April2016_FD_179867 | JGI IMG/M metagenome (GOLD analysis project Ga0233431, IMG submission 179867) | Seawater microbial communities from Saanich Inlet, British Columbia, Canada - SI_118_April2016_200_MG | ecosystem: Environmental > Aquatic > Marine > Inlet | place: Canada: British...
TGAACGGTTCCTAATAGGGCTGGGATTCGGGCTGATTGCTTTATAAAAATCTACTTTTAAAATTTCCAGCATATGAATGCAAACCTGAAAATCGAAACGGAAAAATTAAATGTCGGTCACATCTGGAAAGAAAGCTGAAATATTATCATAGAGAAGCTGCTTGATAATAACGGATGGAAAATTGCTGAGAAATCGAATGTAAGCATGCTATAATAAAGGATTTGAACCGAATTTAGTATTTAGACCCGACGGGAATGTATCAAGATTACGTAAAGTTTAATTTAGGATTTACTTTTTCATTGAGTACTTAATAACCAAATTTAGACTTATAATAAACAAGGCAATAAGAATCCAGGCGAACCAAATAGAGAGTTCAATTCGAAAATACCGGATTAAACGAAACAAAGCGACTCCGGACAGGACCGCTAATGAAAGTTTCATTATGTGCCTTTTAATCAAATAGTCTTTACGGATTACTTCTCCTAACTGTAATCTAGAGTGAAATCTTTCTAAATCCCAGGCGACCAAAATACCAATTATTGAAAGGCTAAACATCTCACTTTGTTCAGTTTTTATAATTCCATATAATGATAAAACGATTATGTTTAAATAGAAAATATTTTTAAGAAAAGTAACTTTTTTGATATACCCATACAGCCAAAGCCCAGTGATAATAGCTATCCAGCCAAAACCCTTGAGGGAATAAATTTCAACGGACCCAATCATAAAACAAGAGACTAGGAGAAAAACAGTTAAGGTTACATAATTATAATAAGAATTGTTCATGATCGACTTCTATTCCAAATTTTAACTTTGTATATATTTCGATTTATCACCTGGCTAAAGGTTTGGTTGTGATCCCATTTTATTACAAAAATTCCTTTATTCTCCAATTCCTGAGAAATACTTTGTCTTTCGAGTTTTGATAACCTTTTTATTAAATCAAACCCCGGATGATTTTTATATTTAACGATTTCGGGAGAAATCACATCCGGGACAATTAGCAATAATTCGTATCCTTTAGCCCTTAAACGCACAATAGAGTCGATATCTTTTTTTTGTAAGGGAGTTATCATGATCACTTGTGAACGAGAAGGAAAAATACGGACCGGAATTTCATCCATTTTTTTGAATAACTCATGTTTGCCTAACCTCGCTTTAGAAAGCGATTGTAATATTCTTTCTTTTTGAAATTTTCCAAAACCCGGACTGGTCCAATTAAAAGTATCTCCGTATATCAAAAGCCCCACTTTATTTCCATACGACAGGTAGATGTCGGAGAGGTAAGCCACTGCCTCTACACATTTTTCAAAACAATCTATACCGAATTCCGAATTATAACATTTAACACGCGCATCTAAAAATAAAGCTATTTCTGCAACTCTTTCCTGTTCAAAAATATTTGTAAAATAACTCTCTGGCCTCCTGGCTAAAATTTTCCAATTCAAATGTCTTAAAGAATCTCCGGTTTGATACTCACGGGTATCAAAAAACTGGGTACCGGTCCCACCAATACGGGCCAAATTTAAACCAGGCATGACTAAGGCTTTCTTTAATTGAACCGGTATATTTCTGATTTTTTTTATATTGGGTAAAACCAACAGGTTATTCTTACAAATTATGTGATCCGATTCAATGCCAATATCAAAGTTTTCATTCACCTTACATCTAACTTTTTCAAAATTATGGAATCCTCTAGTGGGGCGTATTTTGTATATAAAAATGACTTCAGCTTGGGGAGCCAGGGTCGTAAAAATATTTGGTTGACCATCTGTTATATCAAAATCACCCGGTAAAATATCTTTAACAAAAACTTCTTCAATTAAATTTTCAGAATTGTTTTTGACACTAATTGTGACATTAATTTCATCACCAACTGTGATTCTCTCTTGGCTAAGTTGCCTTGAAATACTGATATCACCAATCCTGGGTTTCTTCATAACACCCCAAAGTAAGTAAATTACAAAAGGAAAGGAAAGACTTAAAATTGTAGTATTTCTAAAAAATAAGCCGGATAACACCTGGATCATTATTATGAGACCTAAAAAGTTGGCGTTTACCATTTTTTAATTGTTAAATACAGGTACGGAAATCTTCATAAGGGCTTCTTCCACAACTGAAACAGCAGCAGATTTACTCATCCATAAGTCAGGCACCAAAAGCAGTCTGTGGGTCAGAGCTGAAATGGTAAATTTTTTAATATCGTCCGGCAGTACATAATTTCTTTTCTGGATAGCAGCCCAGGCTCTGGCAAGTTTAAGAACAGCCAAAGAACCACGAGGGCTGGCTCCGATGGTCACTCGGGTATCAGCCCTGGTTTGATGGATGATTTGAACAATGTATTTTTCCAAATCAGCCTCTACGTGAACATTCTCGATTTTCTGTTTCGCTTTTAAAATACTTTCCAAATTTGTAACCTGGTTAATATCAAATTCCTCTTTTTTCCTGTTTCGTCGGTTACTCAAGATTTTTTGTTCATCTTCCAGACTGGGGTAACCCACGGATAATTTCATAATGAACCTGTCTAACTGTGCTTCAGGTAAAGGAAATGTACCTTCCGCTTCGATAGGGTTTTGAGTGGCGAAAACAACGAAAGGCTCGGGAAGAGACATCTTTTGACCTTCAATGGTTATTTGTTGTTCTTCCATAGCCTCCAGAAGAGCTGACTGTGTTTTTGGCGATGCTCTATTGATTTCATCAGCCAAAATGATATTCGCAAAAACAGGTCCTTTTTGTAATTGAAATTCACCTTTCTCTTTGTTGAAAATATAACCACCTACTATGTCACTGGGTAGTAGATCCGGTGTAAATTGTATTCTTTTGAATTCCAAACCTAATGCTTTGGCAAGGCACTTTACCAAAGCAGTTTTACCCAAACCCGGATTATCCTCAAAAAGAACATGCCCATTAACAAAAACAGCCGTTATCACTTTTTCCAGCAGATCACGCTTGCCAATGATGGCTTTTTCCACTTCATGAACGATTTTATCTTTTAATTCAGCGACATCCATTTTAATCCTTGTTATTTTCAATTAAGAAGTGTTGTTCTAAAAATCCAATTGTAGTTATAAATTTTTCCTTTGAAGGGAAATGGGGTCTCTTTCGGGTGAAAAATTTAAAAAATTTATGCGTTTCTAATTTTAAGGAATCTATTTCTAAACCAAATTCAAAAATAGTTTTCACATCATTTGGGAATTCACTTTTTTGTTGGTAATAAATATCCCTTATATCCAGACTATTTTCATAGTTACTCATCATTTTCTTAAAATATAAGTCGACCAGATACCTGGATAATTGTGATGCATTGTAATAGCTCATTTCATTGAAACTCACCATGTTTGCAAAACTTTCAAGTGGGGAAGTGGATTTGAAAATGACGGATTTTTTATCTCTCTTCGGAGTCATTAAATAATTCTCATGTGAATATCTAGACGTAAAAAATAGAGCTATAAATATCGAAATATACCAGAAAGTAAGTTGAGAAAAAGCCTGAAAAAAGTGAGAGAAAACTGTTACTAAATAAAAAAAGGGAACGAGAAGAATACTTCTCAAAATATCATGAACCAGGAATGTGATTACGAGACATAATACTGAAAGTTTTAGAAACAAAAAGTAATTTTTCTTTTTAAGTTTTTCTGGGATTTTTTTCATTTTACTTCAACTCTTTCACAATTACATCCAGGTAATGTATCGATTGTTTTTTAATGATATCATCTACTTCGGCTGCACTATATCGGATTTTTTCAAAAATTCTGATGAGTTCAGTAATTGATTCGATAGGTAAATCATCACCTGTCCCGTCGAGTTTTTGAAGTCGAATTTCAAACTCTCGGGGAGTCATAAAATCGCTACGTTCAATTTCTCTTTTTAGATAAAGATATTCCTCCATTTTATAATAACATTCAATAATTGCGTTTTTGAAATCACCGCCTTTCCTTATTTTATCCAGAGTATATCGTGCAGTTGTTTTGAGATCATCAAACGAATTCTTAGCTAATAGATTTCTTTTCTTCCAAACCAGGTAAACAATCCAAATTATCAAAGCCACTATAGTCAAACTGATCGTAAATGTTACCATGCTTAAAGGAGGCTGAATTTCTTTAGCTAACAAAGTATTACCGCTTTGTTCGAAACCTGAATTAAAAAGTCTAATGAAACTATTCACTTTGAATCCATTGAGAAGAGCATGTTGTCTAAATCTTAGAATATAAAGGAATATCAAAATTGTGATGAATGTTCGAAAGAACATTGATCTGGTTGAAGGGAAAAAAATGAAAACCAGAATGAGAATTATTATTATAACCGGGATTATTATTTTTAAAGGATATAAGTCGGCCTGACTTAAAGTATCTCGGTCATTATAAACGAAAATCTTGGAGAACACTATTTTTATATTAAAAGGCTCACCTTCTATAAATTGAATATTCTCAATTCCCGCAGTAAGAATAAAAATCGCCACAAAGGAAACGATGGCTAAAATAATAATTTTGTTTTTCTTGATATTATCAATCATTAGAAAGGTATAAAGTGTAAATATTTTTTTGATGTTATCAATGTCCCTGTTATGAGACAATGAGACCATACAATAATCTGATAATACACTATTATTAAATTATCAATCCATTTGCGTACTAGGACGAGTCTATGCTATTCGTCGGTAATTTTAAAGCCAAATTTACAAGTAAACGATTCAAAAATGACCACGAAAAAAGAAATCATCACCTACGCTGTTTCCAAGATTTTAAAAGCGGCTTTATTAGCTGCCGCCAGAGGCTATATTTGTATCAATCAGCGAATTTCCTAGAATAATCGTTCTTTGTATTCATTCCTTTAATTATTTTACTCTTAAAAGTTACATCAAAACATAAAGGGGTTTATGGCAAACATAACAGCAAATGGTATTCAGATCGAATATGAAAATTTTGGGAATAGGAGCAATTCTGCACTGATCTTGATTAACGGTCTAGGTTCTCAAATGATTTCTTGGGATATCCCTCTTTGCGAAAAACTAGCAAATGCAGGTCACTACATCATTAAGTTCGATAATCGAGATGTTGGTCTATCAACAAAAACTGAAGAAGCAGGTGTCCCTGATATCATGGAAGCATTAGGTAAATTAATGGAGGGTAAATCCATTGATGCGCCTTATACATTGGATGATATGGCAGATGATACTGTTGGGTTGATGGATGCACTGAATATTGAAAAAGCACACATTTGCGGTACGTCAATGGGAGCAGCAATTTGTCAAACCGTAGGAATCAAACATCCAAGCCGTGTGCTTAGTTTGACAACTATATTCGGAACAACGGGAAATCCAGAATTACCGCAAGCGAAACCTGAAGTACTGCAAGCAATCATGACGCCTCCCGTGGAAGGGCGCGACGCATTCGTTGAACAGAAAGTTAATGGTTTAAAAATCATTAAAGGAAGCAAATTCCCCTTTGATGAAGAATGGCATCAAAATCTTGCAATGAGTGAATATGATCGGTGTTTTTATCCAGAAGGAGGGGCACAACAATTTCTTGGTATGTTGGCACATGGAAACAGAAAACCGGCGCTCACCAAAGTGACAGCACCAACACTTGTTATTCATGGAAAAGAAGACCCATTAATACCGGTTGAAGGGGGTATAGATATTGCGGATGCTATTCCTAATGCTGAGTTGATGTTGATTGACGGATTTGGGCATGAATTACCAAGACTTGGCGGTGCATGGGAGCAGATTACTGATAAGATTATCGAATTCACGGCAAATGTGGATTCCCAATAAGTTACATCACTTCTCCAAGAAAAAGTAGCGGATATTACTCCGCCATTAAATTACTTCTTCTTAGCTTTTGACTTTTCTTCAACAGCTTTTCCTTTCACTGGAATTTTAATTCCGTTTGGGTTGGAAATTTTTTCTTATATTTGCAATTGATACCAATCCACATTTTCTAAATTCCCTAGCCTAACTGACAACTAAAAAAACCACTTTTGTGATCATTTTTTGAATGCTATTCTTTGGAATTGGCTTCAAAAAGACTGGTGAATAGCATATATTAGCTCCAGTATGCAAATGAATTGATGATTTAAAAATATCGTATTATCAGGTTATTGGGTGGTCTTATAATCGCTTAACAATTTGTGCTGAGTTCCTTCTAATTTATTAACATATTCCCTTGGTTAATAGTAATTTTTAATGTAGATTGCATACAACTAGATATATTTAAATGAACGAATTGTTCAGATTTAGATAATTTTCAAGTAATAGACTTTAAGGTAGTGTTTAAAATAAATAGGAGATTATGTTTATCGGTTTAATAATACAAGATCAGCGGAAGAATTTTAAAACTATAATTATAATTGCATTCATTTCTCTTCTTACCTTTTTTTCTCCCGCTATATCTTCGGCACAGGATTTCGATACTCCTCAAAAAGTGTCTCTTCAACTCCAGTGGAAGCATCAATTCGAGTTTGCAGGATTTTATGCAGCTAAGGAAAAAGGCTATTACCAAAATCTCGGATTGGTAGTTGAGATCAGAGAATATGATAGGAGTACCGACATCATACAATCAGTTCTTTCCGGCAAAACTACTTTTGGTACACTATCCAGTACCATTATCAAGGAACGTATGCAGAATAAACCGGTCATGTTGCTGGCCAATTATTTCAAACGTTCACCCCTAGTGTTTGTCACCAATCTTGATATCTATTCTCCTGAAGAACTAAAAGGTAAAACTGTCATGGGGGAGAAGCATGAGATCGAAAATGCCAGCTTCGCTCAAATGTTTCGGCTTTTCCATATGACTCCCAATGATTTTGATATCGTACCTCATACTTTTTCGACGGAAGAATTCATTAACGGTGAAGTGGATGCTATGACTGTTTTTTTGACCAATGAAGTATACGAACTCCGTCAAAAAAACTTACCTTTTAACATTATTGATCCTAACAATTATGGTGTTCCTTTCTACGACGTGAATCTGTTTACGGCAGAGGACTATGCCGACAAAAATCCTAAGATAACCCGAGCATTTACGGAGGCTAGCAATAAAGGCTGGAAGTATGCGCTTGAACATCCTGAAGAAATCATCGAGTTAATTTTAAAAAAATACAATTCCCAAAACAAAACAAAAGAGCAACTTCAGTTTGAAGCCAAAGAAACGTATCGTATCGTACTACCTACTGTTTACCCAATTGGCTCAATTGACCCAAACCGGATTATGAGGATTGAAGAGAGTTTCTTGTCAGAAATTGATGCAGGCGTCATCGTAAAGCCTGAAAGTTTTATTTTCGACATGGATGAGCCGGAAAGAATTCTTTTAACTCAGGGAGAAAAAGATTTTATAAAAAAACATCCCGTTATTCGAGTCGCAAATGAAGTTGATTGGCCCCCCTTTGATTTCGCAGAAAATGGAGAACCTAAAGGCTATTCGATTGATTTGATCCATATGATTGCTAAAAAAACTGGACTACACCTAGAGTTTGTGAACGGCTACGATTGGGATACTTTGTTAAAAATGGGTAAACGGCGTAAGTTGGATTTGTTTCCAGCGATCTGGAAAACAGAAGAGCGAAGTCAATATTTCAGCTTTACAGCTCCCTACATCGACACGCCCTATATATTGGTGGTCCATGAAACCGAAAACCGAATTGTTGATATCGATAGCCTTCATGGCCTGAAAGTGATGGGTATCAAGGGCTTTGCCAGTACCGAGCAAATTAAGAAATATTATCCCGGAATGCAAATTATTGAGGTCGGGTCCGCTATCGAAGGATTGCGTGAAGTTTCTTACGGTAAAGCGACGGCTTATTTGGGTTCCATGGCCGAAACTAATTTTGCCATCAGAAACAATTTGATTCCCAATCTGAAAATTGCCGGTGAGACAACTCTGGGGGGTCATATTGAACCACCCAAGCTTTACATCGGCGTTCGAAAAGATTGGCCGGAGCTTCAGGGGATTGTTCAGAAAGCGTTACACGCCATTACCCACCAAGAAAAACGTGACTTGCAGGCAAAATGGATTCAATTAAAATCTGGCAGGGACAAGGAGGTAATTCAACTAACCGAAGAAGAACAAGCCTTTCTCAAAGCCAATCCCATTCTCCGAGTGGCCTTTGATGTGGATTGGCCACCCATGGAATTCTCCGATGGAGAAGGCGGAATGGATGGTATTTCCGCAGACTACCTTAAACGGATAAGCGAATCATTGGGAATCCGTTTTGAGGTGGCCTCTCCGCGTACCTGGAAAGAAATGATGGATGCGGTCAAATCTGGTGAATTACACCTATTCACCGCGATAACTCCCACAGAACAGCGCCGGAAATGGATGGAATTCACGGATTCTTATATTACCTTTCCCATTGTTATCGTTACCAACAAAGAAGTGCCATATATCGGAAACATGGAAGATCTGGCAGAAAAACCCATTTCTATAGTCAACGGATATGCTGCCCACGATCTTTTGTCCGCCAACTATCCCGATTTTCAATTGATTCCATCCCAAGGGGTAAAGGAAAGCCTAATGATGGTTACAAGTGGCAAAGCATTCGCTTATGTCGGAAGTCTTGCCACAGTCAGTCATATTATCGGTCGGGAAGGAATGACAGGTTTAAAAGTGTCTGGTAAAACACCGTATTCTTACGACATTTCCTTGGCTGTCCGCAAGGGGGAGACTGTGCTGTTGAATCTGCTGCGAAAATCCCTAGCAGCTATACCTGATCATGAAAGAAACGCCATCTACACAAAATGGATTGGTATGGCAGTCAAAACAAAGGTGGATTATTCTCTTATCTGGAAAATTATCGGAGCTGCCCTTGGAATTTTATTTCTGTTTTTCTATTGGAATCGCCGCTTGTCTAACGAGGTGACAGAGCGCAAGCAGGCGGAAGAAAAACTGAAATTTAAAAACACCAAAATCAAGCAAACAGAGAAAAAAATCAGAGCCTCCCTTAAAGAAAAAGAAACACTGCTCCATGAAATCCATCACCGAGTTAAAAATAACTTGGCAGTAATATCAAGTCTACTTGGATTACAAGCTAGCAGTATGAATGATAAACGATTAGCAGAAGCCTTGATGGACAGCCGAAATCGAGTACAATCAATGTCTATGATTCATGAAACACTGTATCAATCTGAGAATCTATCAGCTATCGATATGAACCCATATTTATCAAAGCTGGTCAAAAATATAGCTCAAAATTATGCAATTGGCAGCAAAGTCAATCTAATAATTAAGGCTGAAAATATCATGATTGAAGTCAAGCAAGCATCGCCACTTGCCTTGATTGTAAATGAACTGATCACGAATTCATTTAAATACGCCTTCCCTGATAACCAAAAGGGAGAGGTCAGAATCTGTTTGCAAACAAAGGAAGATCAAATCGAATTAGTCTATTCTGACAATGGTGCTGGTATCCCGAAGGATTTTGACTGGCAAAATGTAAAAAGTATGGGGTTACGTCTTGTAAAACTCCTCGGTGAAGGCCAGCTGGGTGGTTCAGTACAACTAAAGAGGGATCTAGGTACCTGTTTTATCATCAAATTTACACAGAAACATCCACCGGGATTAGATCATGAGAACAGCTAAAATATTGATCGTCGAAGATGAGTTCATTATCTGTGAAGAGAGAATCGAACGAGCAAAAGTCACCATGCCGTTCGGATATGTGCTGAAGCCGATTCAGGAAAGAGACCTTAAAGTGACCTTTGAGATGGCTAGGGTTAAATAATACTCAATCAAAAAATATTCATCACTTCATCGAGAGCGCATATGTCCGATCTAAAACAACAATTTGAGCAAACGGCGGTTGATGTTCAACAATTAAAGGAAAAGCCGGATAATAATACTTTGTTGAAACTATATTCTTTATTCAAACAAAGCAGCATGGGTGACGTTTGTGGGGATAAACCAGGACTTGGAGATTTTAAGGGGGCAGCCAAATATAATGCCTGGTCACAACTAAAAGGGATGTCACAAGAACAAGCGATGCAGGACTATATTGCCTTAGTGGTTTCCTTAAAAGATTAAACTTAGATTTTTATTTAAACCTGATTTGATTTCACCAAGCAGGAGGATGCTTATTGGAATTAATTTGAATTTATCAAAGGGATTATCTTTAATAGGTTACATACCGACTGTAATTCCAGTTTCATACTATTTGCAAATAACTGATAAGAAACTTTGGGTTTGAAACCTCAATCAAAGATGCAAGTTCTGCTTCTTGGTTCTTTCCTCAGAGTATCCGAAATTCAGTGGAGCAAGCCCAGAGTTACTACTTGATACCCGCTGCTGGCCAGGAGTTGTTCATTTTTGGATGGAAACGATTAATTATGGGATCGAATAATGGACCGAATACCATTCAAGGCGCTGACATTACCTGCACAAAACCACTTGACTAACCTTTTTTCCTTTATGCCCAGGTTGACCATGATTTCTTTGGCATTTTGTCCTTTTAGCCATAAGTTAACGACATCGTCGCAAAGTGCTTCAAGAAATTGCAATTTTTTTAAAACACGGGTTCTTCCGTTTTCCAATTTAGGAAAATGGGAGCAAAATAAATAGTCAAAATCGAGGGTTGCCACTTTTTTTAAAGATGCAATTTCTTCAACAATGTTTTCATCCACCCTGAAGTATTTTATTCTATCAGCCAGATATAAATCTCCGGAAAAAAGCCATCCGTGATTTGCTTCATAATAAACGGTATGATCATTACTATGACCGGGTGTATGAATCATTTGAAAATGAAAATCACCATCATCAATATTTTCAGGTACGATCGACATCTCTACGGATTCCGCTAATCCCCAGATGATATGCTGATAAGGAAGTATTTTGAAGGTTTTTTTCATTTTCCGAACACCGTAAGCATGTCCGTAAACCGGGACGGCATGCTTATCTGATATCGCCCTGGCGTTACCGCTATGGTCTTCGTGGTGATGCGTCAACAATAGCTTCCGAATTTGAAGTTGATTCGTTATTTCAAGAACTTCTTTACGCAAATGGCTTTGCCCGGTATCAATCATGGTTGATCCGACAAAATAAAAATAGACCGTCATAAAGGGACGCCCTATGGGAGAAAAACCAAGCTCATATGCCTGGACGGAGTCGAAAGTATTTTTTTTAACGATCCTCATTGGCTTAGAAGATATAACCTTCTTTTTCTATGACAGCTTTCGCTAATAGTCGTCTTGCATCCAATAATCCGGTTGCATCATACTTTGTGAATCGGCGAATACCTGCCATAATCATCAGTAGGTTATCCCCCTCCTCAATATAGTAAGCACCCCGTTTTGCTGCAACTGATAACCTTTCAACAGATTCAAATGCAAAGGTCTTAATAACTGCTTTGATCAGTGCTTTTTTACTATCGCTGGCAGCATCATACATCTTTTCTCCTCTCAATACGGTACTTTCGATGGCATATAACTGAATCACAACATCAGCAGCTGCCAATAAAATTTCCTGTTCATCCTTAATGTGTTCCATAAATTTCTGAACAGCAGAACCTGCCAGTACCAGGAATACGTTTTTAAGGTTATTAATTAATAACTTTTCTGCAGCAAATAGATCATCCTCATCTATCTCATCCAAGGAGGGCGTCATCAGTAGTTCAAAGGCTTTCATTGCTTCGGATTGCAGTGGCAATTCTCCTTTTAGACCTTTTTTTAGGATGGTACCTGGAATAATCATCCGGTTCACTTCGTTGGTTCCTTCAAATATCCGATTGATCCGTTCATCCCGATAGTATCTCTCGATAGGGTATTCCTGAATAACGCCGTATCCACCATGCATTTGTAATCCTTCGTCTACCGTATAGGCCAACATATCGGAACAGAAAACTTTGGCGATAGCACATTCGATCGAGTAATCTTCAATGCTGCTTTCGAATTCTTTGTGATAGTTTTCACTGTCTTTATCAAGCGTTTCAATTTTATCGTTTAAATTCCCTGTTGTTCTGTATACCAGAGACTCGGAAGCATAAATTTCAGCAACGGTTCTGGTTATTTTTTCCTGAATAGCACCAAAAGAGCTAATCGGTGCACCGAATTGTTTTCGCTCTTTGGTGTATTTCACACACTCACTTAGTATCTGTTTAGCGGCACCTGTAACACATGCCCCCAATTTTAACCGACCGAAATTGAGAATGTTAAAAGCAATCTTGTGACCTTTACCGATTTCACCCAATACGTTTTCTACCGGTACTTTGACATCTTCCAGAATCACCTGAGTTGTGGAGGAACTCTTTATGCCAAGTTTTTTCTCTTCTTTGCCGCTGGATAGACCTTCATAAGACCTTTCTAAGATAAAGGCGGTAAAATTTTTTCTATCAATTTTCGCAAATACAATAAAAATGTCTGCAAACCCACCATTGGTAATAAATTGTTTAATTCCGTTTAAAGTATAATGTTTCCCATCTTCTGAAAGTATAGCTGTCGAAGCGGCACTTAGGGCGTCACTTCCGGAGCCCGGTTCTGTTAAGCAATAACATGAAAACATTTCACCGGTACCCAGTTTTTCCAGATATCTTTCTTTCTGGTCATCCGTGCCATAATTAACAATCGGTAACAATCCAATTCCCGTATGCGCTGTATGTGCAACTGAAAATCCTCCGCCAACGGCCATTTTTTCCGCAATGATCATACTGGTTACTTTATCCAGTTCCAGTCCGCCAAATTTCTCAGGAATATCAGCCATTAGTAGTCCAAGATCACCACAATCCCTTAGATGTTTAACCAATAAGTCAAAATTATGATTTTCCAATTCGTCCATATCCGGGACAACGTTGTTCATGGCAAATTTAAATGCTGTTTCACCGATTTGCTTATGTTCGTCGTCAAAATCTTCCGGAGTAAAAACGTCAGCCTTATCAATCACTTTTACTAACCACTCACCGCCTTTTATTATATTCCTTGTCATTTAGTTCTCCTCTTTTATTTTTTATATGGTTGATTTGTTAGAAACCATCAGATCTATAGTTTCTCAAATATGCCAGCAGCCCCCATTCCACCGCCGATACACATGGTGACCATGCCATGTTTTAATTTCC
>Ga0233431_1005169_pt1 | contig 13025 bp, 7 predicted proteins | sample SI_118_April2016_FD_179867 | JGI IMG/M metagenome (GOLD analysis project Ga0233431, IMG submission 179867) | Seawater microbial communities from Saanich Inlet, British Columbia, Canada - SI_118_April2016_200_MG | ecosystem: Environmental > Aquatic > Marine > Inlet | place: Canada: British...
CGCAATAACTAATGAAGCCGGGCCGTCAGAAGCTCTATTGATCTTCTGACCAGAAGATAATTTCTCCAGGGTTTTCACCATACCGGTATGATTATTACTCATCCAGCGATGAGTATTAATAGCCGGTACGTTATGATTGACTCTATATGTCATTTTTATCTCCCTGGAGATATATTAAATAATTAGGTTTTTAAAAAAAAGAGTTTCTTTCACTTTAGAAATCTTTCTTTTATCCGTTTTATTAACTCAGTAAACTTAATACATTCTGAGGTAATTGGTTCGCTTGCGCCAGCATTGCTGTTGCAGCTTGTGACATGATCTGGTTACGGGTAAATGTCGCCATTTCCTTCGCCATATCCACATCTCTGATAACTGATTCAGAGGAAACCATATTTTCATTCTGAATTCGCAGATTAGAAAGGTTACTTTCCAGGGTATTTTTCTGGAAGGCACCCATATCACCTCTGGCATTTGTAATAGAATCTATGGCTGAATCCACTAAGGCCAATGTGTCCTGTGCACCTTGAAATGAGGTAACGTCAACATCATTTAAACTTTCATAACCAGATGCATTGGCAATACCTCTCCCCAGGCTTTCAGGATGAGCACTCATCACAGAAATACCAACTGTTTGATTTTGATTGGCACCCACGTGAAATCGCATGGAATTCTGGGCCACAAAAACACGACCAACTGAAATACCATCTGGTGGCATTTCCATTTCTGCTGGTGGCTGGCCGTCTATGCCTTCTTCTATAAAACGATCCGCAACGGTGCATTCCTGAGTCAAATCTTCTTTCCCCTCTCCATAATATCTGATACTCAAACCATCCACACACTTGGCACCTTTGATACCGGTCAAGACTTGACCTTTACCAATCGCCGATTCACCGTTAATAGTTCCTTTGATATCAAGACCGGCTTCAACCGCTTTAATTTCACCACCGATATCGCCCATGACACCATCAGTACTACTTAAAACCTGAAACTTAAAATCTGATCCAAACTTATTATGGTTGGCTTGAATTTTCCCAGTCTCATCCAAACTTACTGTAATATCTAAATTATTACGATTAACTTCATTTTGTAAGTTCTGAATCATGGTTGCTTGAGTATCATCTGAATTGGAAACATATGTAGCCATTTTTCCATCTTCGATGATGGTCAGTTTTTCACCCGATTTTACCAATTCATCGGTAATAGCAACCTGACCGGTAACAATAGCTCTCGTTGAAGCCTGAGTGATCTTAACATCAAACCCCTGTTCTCTGGAATCACCAGATGCCAGCGAGGCATTGACAAATTCCAAATTCTCACCAGTCGTACTACCCGATGCACCACGGGAACCGTCTAATAAACGCTTTGTACCAAACTGAGCCTGGTTCGCAATGCGATTAATCGTTTCCAGTGCATTGGAAATTTCATTTTGATCTGCGGCCAGCATCACTTCATCGTTAACACCTTCATTAGAAGCATGAATTGCCAGTTGGCGAATAGAAACCAATAAATTATTGATTTCAGCCATGTTTGCTTCTGTTGTTTGTATCAATGAAACAGCTGTTTCTGAGTTATCTATCGCTTGATTCAAACCAGCGATTTGAGCTCTCATTTGTTCTGAAATAACTAGAGAAGCTGGGCTATCAGCTGCTCGATTAATTTTCATCCCTGACGATAATTTCTCCAGAGTTTTGTTCATTGCATTATTATTTGCAATCACATTTCTGTGAGAATTTAACGCTGCTACATTGTGATTAATTCTATAAGTCATTTAATCCTCCTTGTTAATCACATTAAATACGAACGTCCCTGTTCGTACATTACAAAAAAAAACATAAAATATACTCTAAAGTATTTACTGATTGTATCAGGCATTGTTCATACAGCCTGTCTACATCTTCCATGAAAATTAATTGTAAACTTCCTGTTTACAGTTGAATCCTGGTATTACATTGTCGATTCCACCATCAATTGTGGTGACAACATCCCTTTTAATTGTTCCGCCATTTCACTGGCTTTTTCCTTAGATAAAGATAATATTTCAACACCTGCTACTTTTGGTTTCATTGTGAGTCTTAGCATTTCAACCGCAAGATTCACATAATAGTTTTCCTTGCTAACTAGGTCTTTATTTAAGGATTTCAACCCTTTAATAGAGCTGTAAATCAACATTAATGCATCTTTTCGTTCTTCAGCGGAATGAACTCTAATTGATTTTAAATTTAAAAAACCACTACAATTCGGAATACCTGTCGCTAATAACTCTGGTGTCAAAGACGGTAAACTGAGTATTTCAGCTTTTTTGCCTTCCAAATCCAACGGCACTACTAATCCATTCTGTTTCACTAAAACATGCCCAACAATCTGACCAGCTTGTTCAGTGCTTGTGCCATCAAAATAAAGCGTTAAGCCTCGCGTCCTTTTATTTGTTTTAAGTCCTGTCAAGTAACCACCTTCACCAATTGTTGGTTCATTTCCAATTTCTCCCATAATATTTTTCCCCACTTTCGCGGTTACTGGCTGCCCAGGATACTTTGAAATTAATTGTGTTTTTAAACTGGTGCCGGTAAAATCATTCGCTATACCCAACTGATTATGTTTGAAATACAGAAAATTATTTTTTGTTTTATACACACTGATATTAAATCCATTTTCATGTAATCCACGTTGAAGATTAGGAATTAACGTTTCAATGGTCTCCTCTTTAGTGATTCTATACTTAAATTCCTTTTCATCATCAGAAATAATAATTAATTCTTCATATTGTAATAATTCAGCCGAAATAGCTTTATTGCCAATTAGTCCGCTATATTCAGGTAATTCTATTATTTTAACAGGATAACCACCCTCATCAGATGAAGTAACATGTGGAGATCCTTTCACAAATCTTAAACCTTTTCCTTTGGTAATTGATTTAACACCACAGTTTCCATTTAATAGCGCTTTCCCTTGAAAGCTGGCCGTTTCAGAAATCATTTTAATGTTAGATATTCTTTCAGTCAGGTAATTATTGACGACGGAAACCGGAATATTAGACGCTGGAAAAAAACGAATCTCTTTTTCAAGAAATTTCCCCATTTCACTTAACTGATCATTAATTTTTTCAATATTAATTCTAGCTATTTGTAAAATAGAGACACAATTTTCCAGCTTTGAAATCATATAAAATCGCCCTTTGGAATGTACTCCGGTTGGCCCGATTTTATTTGGTGATTCTCCTCTTTCAGGAAAAAGGTTACGATCTACATTTCTATCTTTTTCCTGAATTCGCAATTTAGGAGCAACTTGCTGATAATATGGATTCATATTGTCCTCTCATTTTTCAGTTACTCAATCAATTTTTTATTACTGCAATAAGCTCAATACATTATTAGGTGTCTGGTTAGCCTGTGCCAACATTGCTGTCGCAGCCTGAGACATAATCTGATATTTTGTAAATTCTGACATTTCTGCCGCCATATCCGTATCTCTTAAAACTGATTCGGAATTGATCAGATTCTCCTTCGCGATACTTAAACTCGCAATATTGGCTTCCAGGGTATTTTTCTGGACCGCTCCCAGATCTGCCCGGACCTGGGTAATCTCATCAATGGCTTTATCCACCATTAACAAAGCATCCTGAGCCCCCTGGAAATCTCTGACATCCAGTTCCCTTAAGCTTTTAAACCCACTTTCATTATTAACATCCTGAGCCAGTTTACGCGAAGAGGTCCCTGGAATCAGTATCTGAGTAATCTGATTATGATTCCCCCCCACCTGGAAGGTCAGAGCATTTGATTTCATGGCAACTCTGCCCACTTCCGGCATCATCGGATCGGTTATTCCGGTATAGCGGACCTGTAATCCTTCCACATTAGTCCCCACACCTCCGGTTAATAGTTGTCCCGTTCCAACGGCATATTCACTACCGATGGTTCCCTGGACATCATATCCGTTTTGAATTGTCAACGGTGTCGACGCCCGGTCAGATAAAAATCCACCGGTGGAACTGATCACCGTAAAGCTATTTTCAGAGCCATACTCCTTATGGTTGATCACCATTCGGTCCATTTCATCGAAATAAACATCCAGCTGAAGCCCTTCTTTAGTCATCAGATTGTTCAATTCATTTCTGACCTCTTCTAAGCTGGAACCGGCCTTGGTTTGATATTTAACAGCTTTACTACCATCCATCAGGTTAATAATCTCCCCATCGTCAATCATCTCCCGGGTCATGCCGAGTCTACTGGTGACCTGTGCCTGGGTGGCCTCCTGGGTGATTTCAATGGCATATCCACTTTGGGGGGCATCTTTGGTTTTGGTGGTGGCCTTCATAAAGGTTAAGTCCTCACCAGAAGCAATCCCATTAATTCCCAAACTGCCATCCAACAGTTTTTTAGTACCGAATTGGGCTGAATCCGCGATACGGTCAATACTGTCTAAAGCATTGAGCAGTTCAGCTTGATCCGCTTCCAGCATGGTACTGTCATTGACACCCTCATTTCCAGCATGCACAGCTAATTGTCGCATACTGACCAACAAGCGGTTCATTTCCGTTAAAGAGGCTTCTGTGGTCTGTACTAAAGCCACCGCGGTTTCTGAGTTCATCACGGCCTGTTTTAAACCGGCTACCTGTGCTCTCATCTGTTCGGAGATCACTAAAGTTGCCGGACCGTCAGAAGCTCTGTTGACTTTCATCCCACTGGATAAATGTTCTAAGGTTCTGCCAAGCTTCGCGTCATTGCGAACCAGATTTCGGTGCGCATTGATGGCCGCTATATTATGATTGATACGAAGTGTCATAATTTCTCCTTCTATTTAAAATTCAACTATTTTAGTTCCCCGATAAATCTTCCGATATTTAAAGATGTTCATTACTTAAAGAAGTTCTGTGGAGTGAAAGGCTTTCCCGAACCCTTCGCCCCTTTCTCTTTCCCGAATTTTAAGAGAAACAGTGTTTTGGTTGATTTATTCGTAAATCTTACTTAACCGGTAATTCTAATCTGTTGAGGCGCACTTTCCATTTGTGGCCGGGTGTCCTTTTTCGCCATCTGTTTCCAACCTTCCGACAGATTTCCCAGTACTGTCTGAACATCTTTGATCATTTGAATATCTTTTTTTAAGTTAGCGATCACAATCTGTTCATAACAGTGGACATAAATCTTTTTAAGATTGGCCGCGATTTCGCCGCCCTTATCTTCTCTCAGCGTACTTAAGAGTTCCAGCAGGATCTTTCCGGTACGATTCAGATTCTGATGCGCGTTTTCATAGTCTTTCTCATGAATGCTCTGAATCGCCTTACCTGTAAATCTCTGCATCCCGTCATAGAGCATCACGATCAGTTGCTTTTGACTGGACGTTTTGATACTGGTGGTTTGGTACGCCTGATATGGTCTTCCTTGAGCCATTTTTTCTCCTGGTTGAAGGTAAGATCACTTCCTTGTGATCCTCCATTTTGATTATTAGGGTTTAAAATCGGTTCAGTGTTTCAATTAAGAACTGCCTCGCTGTTCAACTTATTGAGCGTTGAGCAGTGACAATACTGATTTTGGTGTCTGATTTGCCTGTCCCAGCATGGCTGTTCCACTGGCCAACAGAATCTGTTGTTTCGTGAAATGAGACATTTCAGCTGCCATATCGGTATCTCTTAATCTGGATTCTGAAGCGATCAGATTTTCAGACGCATACCTTAAATTATTTAAATTGGATTCCAGGGTATTTTTCTGGAATGCTCCTAAGTTTCCTCTGGCCGCAGTAACTTCATAAATGGCCTGGTCGATCATTTTCATGGCATCCTGAGCACCCTGTAGTGTGGTGGCATCGATCTCACCCAATGAGGTATAACCACTTTCGTTTTCCACACCCCGACCCAGGATTCTGGTATTCACACTTGGTAGTGACACAGCTGCGGTTTGATCCTGGTTGGGACCAATCTGAAAAGTCAGCGCATTATTCGTCACATGAACAGCCCCTTCCGGGATATTTTCAGGGGGTACCGGTTGACCATCAGCGCCAATCACAGGATTTCCCTGGGCATCCAGTTGTGGAATGGTTTTAACCCCACCCATATACTCAACCACTGTGCCTTCAGCACTGGTGCCTTCTGCTGCGGTTAGATACTGTCCTTCACCGAAAGCCAGTTCGCCACCAATAGTACCCTGAACATCTCTTCCCTGAACGGCTTCTATCAATGTATTGGCTTCATCACCTAAGATCCCTTCTGTAGAAACCACAACACCAAAGTTGGGTTCTGACCCATACTGATTGTGCTCCACATATAGTCGGCTATCTTCAGTCAGCCCCACTTCCAGATCCAGATTATTCTGCTTCATTAACAGATGCAGATTGTTCATGATGGAATCCATGGTTTCACCGACCTTGGCAAAATAACTGAAATTTCGCCCTCCCTCATTAAAAGTAAACTGAACACCACCTGTAGCGATCTCTGCTTCAGTTAAACTTCTGGTGCCTTCCATTCTGGATTTGGTAGCGGATTCGGTGATATCAACGATAAAACCATCGGCGGGAGAAGAGTGACTGGCTACATCAGATTGAATATATCTGAGTCCTTCACCCACTGCCACACCGTTAATACCGTTACTGCCATCCAGTAAATATCTGGAACCAAACTGGGCCTGACTGGCAATGGTATCAATGGTTTTGATTGAATTATCAATCTCAGCCTGATCTGCGGCCAGCATCTTATCATCATTAGCGCCCTCATTGGCGGCATGTAATACCAATTGTCTCATATTGACCAGAATGTTATTCACTTCACTCATTGAAGCTTCAGATGTCTGAATCATAGATACGGCCAGTTCTGAATTCAAAGTGGCTTGTTCCATGGATTTAATCTGAGATCTCATCTGCTCTGAAATCACCAGAGAAGCCGGGTCATCCCCGGCACGGTTAATCTTATAACCGGAAGACAGCTTTTCCAATGTCTTATCCATCGCCCTGTCGGTTTTTTCCAAATTCCTCCAGGAATTGATGGCTGCTGTGTTATGGTTAATACGTAATGTCATAATTTACCTCTTAAAATATCGGGTTTTTCAATTCGGGAAAATTTACTCTTAGCTTCTTATCGGAGGGGACCAAAAAAACCTTTAGGAAAAACTTAAATAAAATATAGCTATTTTATTATCTATCTGTATTTATAAATGATTTATATTTTCAACATCCATGAGATCGGGTATTAATGTTCTCTCAGCATACTGACAGGGGCACTTAATTAAAAATTGCTATGGATAAGGATTAGAATAGGAACAGAATTGGAGGTCTCTGAAAATTGATTTTAGGGTGCGAGGTACGCACCCTGATAGAGGATAGTCTACTTATTTTTTAATAACACTGATTTGACATTCAACACCATTGATATCCCATTTTATAAATTCATCATTTATCTTATCCATCATAACCAGTTCATCCGCCAGAGTTTCCTGGGTGATATAATTCTGATATTTTAAAATGGACTGAGACAGTTTTTCATCACACTGATAATGAATCAGGATTCGATCAGTAACATCAAATTCCTGCTCTTTTCTTGTTAATTGAATTTTATTCACAAATTCCCTGGCCTGACCTTCAAAAATCAACTCATCACTCAATTGAATGTCAAGAGCTACTGTTAAATCACCATCACTCTCAGTGGCAATTTCTTCTTTTTGTGATTTTTGTATAAACAATTCTTCAATACCAATATCAAATGATTCATCACCTAAATCCAAAGAAACCGATGATCCTTTTTGAATTTCAACAATCTGATTTGCGCTTAAAGCTTCAATTTGAGGCCTGACAATGGATAGTTTTTTACCTAATTTTGGGCCCAATACTTTTAAGTTTGGTTTGGCTGATAAATGAACTAAATCTTCCTCATTTTCTGCAATTTTTACCTCTTTCAAGTTGAGTTCATCCATAATCAAATCAGACATATTATCTAATACACCCTTAACAGCACTATCCTTAGTCAATAAAGTGATCGACTGTAGTGGTTGCCGGACCTTTAATTGATGCTTAGACCGTAGCGCGCGTCCCATGTTAACACTTCTTAAAATAATATCCATTTCGCTTTCCAATACTTCATCACGAAATCCTTTGTTACTTTCAGGATAGAAACATAAATGAACGCTTTCAGGCATGTCATCTTGTTTGATGACCTGATAAATATTTTCAGCCAGAAAGGGTATAAACGGCGCAATTACTTTAGATAGTTCTAATAAAACGGTATACAAGGTTTTATAAGCCTGTTCCTTGTCATGACCTTGTCCTGCTTTCCAAAACCGTCTCCGGCTTCTTCTGACATACCAATTGGTCAACATATCAATGAAACCAACAAATGGCGCCACTGACTTATTTAAGTTCATGGCATCCATTGATGTCCTGACTTTTTGAATCAAACTATGTAACTGGGATAAAATCCATTTATCCAGTGGATTTTCCGGTTCATCCGGTGATTTTATCAGCTCGGGTTGCCACTGGTCTATGTTGGCATAGGTCGTAAAAAAACTAAGTACATTCCATAAAGGTAACATATTATTTCTAAGTGTTTCCTGTAATCCAGCCTCAGAAAACAATAACTCTTCAGCACGAATCGCACCGGAATTCAACATATAAAGTCTGATGGCATCAGCTCCGAATTTGTTTAACATTTCCCAGGGATCCGGAAAGTTTTTCAAACTCTTACTCATTTTTTTCCCATCTTCAGCCAACACCATACCGTTGACAATACAGTTTTTAAAGGCTGGTTTTCCAAATAAGGCTGTACTTAACACCTGAAGTGTATAAAACCATCCCCGGGTTTGATCCAGACCTTCACTGATAAAATCAGCGGGAAAATTCCTTTCAAACACCTCTTTATTTTCAAAAGGATAATGTTGTTGTCCATAAGGCATAGAACCTGATTCAAACCAGCAGTCCAGTACTTCTGTGGTACGGGTCATCTGGCTTTGGCATTTTTCACACTTGAGCTTAACAGGGTCTATAAAATGGGAATGGAGATCTGACATTTCTTTACCCGAAGCTTCTTCCAGTTCAGCTCTGCTGCCAAAACAAATCTGATGACCACAATCTTCACATATCCAGACCGGTATGGGGTTTCCCCAATATCGATTCCGGCTTATAGCCCAGGCTCTGGCACTTTCCAGCCATTTTCCCATTCTTCCATTTTTTATATGTTCGGGGGACCAGTTTATGGATTGATTATTTTCGATCATCAGGTCCTTGATCGCTTCCACATCAAGAAACCAACTACGGATGGTTCGATACATTAATGGAGCACCCGATCTCCAGCAGAATGGATAACTATGGACGACTGTTTTGTGAGCAAAAACCTTATCTTCGGCTTTCAAGCGTTTCATAATTGTCTTATCTGCATCTTTAAACCATTGTCCTTCAAGGTCCGGAGCTTCCTCATTAAAATTTCCAACCTCATCAACAGGCATCACCTGGGGTAAATCGAACTTCTCTCCCATTTGAAAATCGTCCTCACCAAAACTTGGTGCAGTATGCACTATTCCGGTTCCGGCTTCAGTTGTGGCATGATCCCCTAAAAGGACTTTAAAAGCACCCTGGGTTTTAAAATCTTCATAATAAGGTAAAATAGGTTCATATGACTTTCCTTCCAGATCTTTTCCTAAGCAGTCACCGATAAATTCTATCTCAGCATCTCTTCCAAAATTAGCAACTGCCAGTTCTTTGGCTAGATAGTAAAAACTATCTCCTGATTTGACTTTAGCATAGGTGACTTCGGGATTAACAGTCAGCGCCAAATTCGCAGGCAAGGTCCAGGGAGTGGTTGTCCAGGCTAAAAAATAAGTGTTTTCTTCCTCAGATGATTTGAATTTAATTGTCACTGAAGGATCCTGGACATCCTGATAGCCCAGATTTACCTCAAAATTAGACAATGGTGTACTTAGTCTGGGGCTGTAAGCGACAATTTTTTTACTTTCATAGATTAATTTTTTTTCCCACAGGGTTTTAAATACCCACCAGATGGATTCCATAAAATCCACGTCCATGGTTTTATAATCATTATCCATATCGATCCAACGACCAATACGTTTAATGGTTCGTCTCCATTCATTACTATAGCGTAAAACAATACTGCGACAATGTTCATTAAATTTATCGATTCCGAGTGCTTCAATATCCAGTTTTCCTTTCAAACCCAATTCTTTTTCAACTTCAAACTCAACCGGTAAACCATGACAATCCCAACCAAATTTTCGTTCTACTTTCATGCCCAGCATCGTTTGATACCTAGGGACAACATCTTTGATCGTACCGGCAATCAAATGACCATAATGGGGTAACCCTGTAGCGAAAGGAGGCCCATCATAAAAGAAAAACACTTTATCATCGGATCGTTCGTTAATGGATTTTTCAAAGGTGTTATTATCATCCCAAAATTCAAGTACTTCTTCTTCTAATGTAGGAAAGCCTTTTTTATTGTTGATCGTTTTAAACATGTCGCATACCGGTCGCAAAAGGAATTTTCAAAAAAATAAACACAAAACTACTGTCAATAAACAGCAATTGACTTTTCACTTAAGATTGATGATTCCGAATAAATCAGGGACTAATCGTGGGTGTTTAGTGATGAATTTGATAACTAAATTGATATCTTAAATCTTTTAAGCAGTCCAGTGATTTAAGATGAATCCATAATGTCATCGGAGAGTATGCCGGGATCGATAATATTAGATACCCGTATGAAATCCAGTTAATTTTTCCTTTTTAAAATCGCTCCTGTCTTCTACGGCTTTTTTAGTTTCCCCATGAATTTTTTTTAAAAGCATGGCATCTGCCGAATCCAGAGTATCCATTTTCCTAATTGCCATGTCTCTGATAAAATCAATGTACGTTCCGGCAGTTCTAATATTATTAAAATACAAAGCTATCAGCAGTAATATCCGGGCGGATTTAAAAGAGACAGCATCACTTTGTGCCTCTTTGAATACATCTTCAGCTTTTTTAGCTGTTTGTTTTAAATACTGATCTGCTTTATCCTGTTCTCCGTTGGCTGATAAAATTTCTGCTAAATTCAACATCAATGAGACGACCATCCATTTTTGATCAGGATCATTGTTTGCTCCGGCTAAACCAGTAGCAGTCGCAATGGCTAACTGATATGTTTTAAAAACCGTTGGTAATGAACGATTAAGAGACTCCAGCTCCTGTTCAATTCCTTTGATATTCTTTTTTCTTTGTTCAATACCGGCTTTCCATGATTTACAGAATGTATCCCTAAGCATTTCAGGTGTTTTATGTTTATCAGATCTCTTAAACATCTCTTTTTGAGTCGCAGCAAAATAGCAGGTTGGACAAACAATAATCTTAACCAGGTTATAATCAATCTGATCGTACCCCTCGTTACTTTCAGAATAAGTAATTATCCCAAAAATGTTTCGATCCGGTTTTTGTGTTTTAGGCTTCAGCTGAAATGCTTTAAATTTCTTTTCAGATTTACAGACAAAACATTGAACGTTTCGTTCTAAAATTGAGTTATTCTTTGAGCTCTCAGTAGGGTTATTGGCATTATTTACTTTTTTAGAGAACTCACATTTAGTAATTAAACTGTTTTTATCCTGCTTCCAGGTAATACCTTTATTACTCCAGTTCAGTATTTCATCGTATTTTTCACTTGAAAAATCACAAAATCCCGCTAACTGTTTTAAAAAAGCCTGTTCCTTATAGGAAATGTTTTCATCCGCAGATATCGTCATCATAACATCGATATATATTTGCCCAAGGATGTCAGGTGGTATATTGGGAGGGGCTGTTAAGGGAGGGATCATTTTATTCTTTACAAAAGCCATTAACTTTTGTTTCTCTCTGGGATCCTCAATAAATGAAGATGCCATTTTTATAAAACTGACTTCTTCTTTATCAATGATACCATCACACATAATGGATGATATTAGTACATTTGCATACCATAGTTTTTGCTGGGCATTCAATTGATCCAGCGGCACCTGAAAGTTCTTGGGTAATGATGGAAAGAGTTCCTCCTGGGAACCTTTCCACTCCAATCCTTCCATGCCCCAACGTATGACAGCCAAATAATAGTTATCCGCCAGATTAAATAGGTTCGCGACACTTTTTAGAAAATCCTTCTCTTTAGTGTCAAAATCTAAATCTGAAATCATAATTAAGACTAACTCAATAAATATGGCAGCTAAAGTCTCATTTTTTACATCAGATGGTTCCGTTAGCGGAGGAGATTTTTTTTGACCAATAAACGTCATCAGTTTCTTTTTCTCATGTGGGTCATTGACAACAGTCAAAACCTGCTTCAGAAATTCCGTTTCTGACATATCTATTTCATCATCCGCCAGGATGGCCGCAACGACCAAATGTGCGTACCAAACCTTCTGATTATTCGTCAAATTTTGAACAGGAACACTCATAAGAACCTTCAGTTAGTCCGTTTTGCGACCAAAACACCGTCGCTCATTGGCAAAAAAGTACAGCTAAAATTAGGATGGTTAGCAATTTTTTGATTAAACGTCTCTAGTAATTGCGTGGATTTCCCATATTTTTTTTTCTGATCTGGTGTTAAGCCAAATATTTTTCGATTATAAAAAATATTATCCACTATTAACAAACCATTTTTCACTAATGCAAGATAACAATCGTCCAACAAATCAATATATTCTTTTTTTGTTGAATCCAAAAAAATCAAATCAAATTGTTGACTATTTCCCTCAAAGAAATCTTTAGCCCAATTATGAACCAGTTGCACCCGATGCACATTCTCTGAAAGCTGTAGGTATTTTCTACATTGATCCAGGCGATATCGATTGGAATCCAGAGCTGTGATCTTGCTTTCCGAACTTCCGTATAACATCCAATGCGTAGAATAGGAAATGCCACAACCAATTTCTAATATCCGTCCTGGGTTAAATATTGAACAGACAAATTTTAAAAAAAAACCTAACTCATCATCAATAATCGGAACCTTATTTTTAATTCCGAAATTTCTGATAGCTTCTAGATTTTCAGGTAAAGGCGGATTAAGTTTCGCGATATAAGCGACCGCCTGAGAATAA
>Ga0233431_1005172_pt1 | contig 13016 bp, 2 predicted proteins | sample SI_118_April2016_FD_179867 | JGI IMG/M metagenome (GOLD analysis project Ga0233431, IMG submission 179867) | Seawater microbial communities from Saanich Inlet, British Columbia, Canada - SI_118_April2016_200_MG | ecosystem: Environmental > Aquatic > Marine > Inlet | place: Canada: British...
TAAAAATAGTTTTAACTTTGGTTCCCAAGGCTGGCAAGAAATTGAGATGACCAATTCTAGCGGAAACAATTGGCAAGGAACAATTCCTTTAAGTGGACTGACTGTTGCAAAAAGCACTCCAAATCAATTAATCAATGGTGGTTTTGAAGAATGGGACGAAGACGGTGCACCAAAAAATTGGCGAGCAGGATGGAGTAGATCAACTGGCCTTACTCGCGAAACTAATCCAGAGAACGTAGCCCAAGGAAACTCATCATGGTTATTAAATTTCAATCCTAGTTCACATGGTGCAAGAGCATGTAACCCCGGAGACGAATACCCACTCAAAGGAACTTTAACATCAGATGAATTTGTGATCCAAGGTGACGTAATAAACTTCTTTGGAATGCACTATCCACACCTACCATTTGGACGCGGCACAAATTATTACAAAGATATTCTAACCGATGAATTTTATTCCAGTATAGCAACACCTTGGGGAATGAAAACTAACAAATTTCCAAATACCGCGCGCAAATATATCGAACAAGATTTTTCTCCAAAAATCCAAATTATTAATTCTGTCGGAGATATACTCGCAGAAGATTTTTTGAGAATCTCAGATTATGCTTATGAATACGAACTTGATGTTAGAGAATACAAAGAACAAAATGCAAGAATTAGAATTATCGACGATTCATTTAATAGTGGCGGAGCATTAGTAGATAGTTTTATGCAAATTGGTCGAGAAGGAGACGAATATGTTAAATTTGATTTTAAGAATTCCGCTGGTGAAAACTTAGCAAACCTTGGTTTTGAAGACGGTACTTTTGATAATTGGACTGCAGAACCAGCTAATTTATGGAGACTAATGAAAAGAGATGCGGGTTTTATACCAAAACAAGCCGTACACGCAAATGGTGAATTATTTCCCGAAGGAACACCATCTATACCAAACAGTAATTGGTTTGCGCAAAGCAGAAGGGTGGTTTGTTTGTCAGAAAGTATTCTTATGAAAAATCCGGATTTGGACAACAGTTATTTTGATAATAGAACATATCGCACAGGCGATTGTAATTCAATACGTGCATGGTATGAAAAAACTAATAACCCTCGACTTGTTCTTAGAGACACTGCAACAGATAAACAAGTTGAAGACTTAATCGCCGGAAAAACAAGTTCCGCTGCTCGAGAAGTATTTAGACACAATTTTCTAATTAATAAAGAAGAAGGATTAGGCGACTATGTTGTTTCTTCATTCCACAATGGCGTAACTTATCGAAACGAACATTATTTTGGAGAGACTGCTAATTGCCCCGGAACAGAACTTGATGACGACGGCAAAGTCGAGTGTGGAGACGGTTTATGTGAAATTAATGTACACGGACAACTAAATGCCCCCGTAATTGCCGGAAGACCATATCTGTTAAAATACAAAGCAAAAACCGATGCAGGAATATCAAGCTCACAAATAATTCTAAACTGTGATTACTCTGGCGAATCATTCACACATGTTGGTGGAGTAATGATTGATGGAAAACCAATGCAGTATAGTATAGACGCAGAATCACGCGGGAAGATTTATACAGCTAGTCGCTGTCAAGTTGATGCTAGCGAATGGCAAGAATGTGTAGCAGTAATCGTACCGCCAAAAGGCACAAGCATGTGTCATGATTTTAGAGTCGCAACCGGTAAATTACCAAATGGTGGAAACAAATTGTGGTTAGACGATTTTACTTTTAGTCCACTTTACCCCGGTTTAAAATATTATATAAAAGTTGTAGACGCCGACGGAGAATACTCGAATGTTTTTGACGATATAGAAAAGAATTGGGGGATTAGCAACGGAAGTTTAGAATATAGCGCTCGCAGAAAATCAGTTGTATTTGCAAAAGAAGCAAATTGGGATAACTACGTTGTCGAAGCACGCGTTAGACAAGAAGAAGCTCTTGGTTACCAAGGATACGCTTGGTCACAAATTAATTTCCATTTAAGAGCACAAGGACTAGACAACGATATACGTGTTAAATTTAATATTCCGCATAATCTAATCGAAATTGGCAAAACAATTAATCGACGCGGAGATAGTTTCAAATTACAAAATCCACAAAGCATTAGGAACGGCAATAACCCTGCGCCAGGAGCAAGAGATTATAGACCACATTTAGATGATAGAGTTAATAGAACAAGCTTTGAAACAGAGAAATGGTATACTATCAAAGCAGAGATTAATGAAAATACTCTACGTGTTTGGTATAAGACAGATGGTGGAACATACGTAAAAGCAATTGACGAAACTCTTTCTAGCGCAATACCTGCTTCGGGAGGAATTGCATTATCTGGTTATGAAGGACGAATGAAAATTGATTCATTAAAGGTTACTAGTTTGAGCGGACAAACTCTATTTGAAGAAAACTTTGATTCTTTGGATAACTGGGAAATAATTGCTACACATCCAAACGCAGCACAATTTATTGCTGTAGGTAACAAAAAGAATTGGGCAAAAGTATTAGAAAATGCCAAACCTGGCGATCTTCCAAAAGCAGATCAGAACTTTTCTTTTACCCCTACTACCGCAAGATATGTTGCAATCACTATTAATGATTCCCATGGAAGATGCAGAATAAATACAAATGCCGACTCTGCACTTAGATACGAAGTTCATGTTAAACCAAAATTATTTGACACTGCCGGGAACAATGTTTTTGCAAATGCAAAAATGGTTTCTATGAACACTCATCCAATAACTCCAAATGTATGGAATGGCAATAAATCCATCTATTTTTATGGACGCGCAAAAGAAATGGACATTTATGAACCACTAGGAAGAATAGTTTTTGACCTTGGAGAAAATAAAGAAGTAAACAAATTGGGTGTGTATACACATTATAATGGATACCGAACAAATGAGACCAAATGTCTAACTTCGTTGACTGCTTTGCCAAGCGACTTTGATCTTGAGCTAATTCCCGAAGAAGACTATTAATCTGAGACTAACTCAAAACCGTGCCAAGTTAAGTTTATATATAATAAATGAATTCTTATTTAGTTTATAGGTGTCTAAAGATTTAATAAAAGGTAGATGCATATAATCTATAGTTGATAAGTGAATTGTATGGGTGTTGGTGACTCGGTGAAAGACTTCTATTTTGCCATGGAAGACAAATGGTATTCTCTTGTTGACCGCGTCTCAGACAAAATTTCTTTTGTTGGTCGTGCAGTTGATGGTTTAGAAGACAAAGGCGTACCAACTTTTCCATTAGCAATAATTGTTCTTATTCTTATTATATTACTCGTAGCATTTTTAGTTTTGAACACGGGTTCAAACTTAACAATCATTGTTAAGGATACTTCCGGAGATGGAATCAACGGAGCAACAGTAACTGTGTTAAGTGGAAGCGATACAATCGCAGTACGAAATACTGATGTACAAGGAAAAATTATTTTCTATTTACCAAACGGAGAATATGACGTCCGTATCGAGAAAACAAATTATAATGCTAGTTTGCTCTCAAGCGTTTTAGCTGGAGAAGAAAGAAGTATAATACTTGAATCAATGTCAAGTGTGCTAACAAAAGCTATTTCACTAAAAACTGGTGCCGGGATACTAGCTAACGGAAGTGGAACTGTTTTATACTCTTGTCTTGGAAGCAGTGAACAATTTATTGCAACTTATAATAGTGGAGTATTTAATGCTAATTTTAGTGATTGTACAGAAATAATTATTGACTCTGTTTCGGGTTACAATGTTATCGCAGGAAGAGCGTCTTTTTCTGGAACAGAAGATGTTGTCGTAGAAGTACCCGAAGAAAATGTGGGAACGATTACAGTTAATTTAAGTTCAGATGAAACAGTTCCAGCAGGCATTAGGGTTATCCTAACTAATGAAGATAATTCTATTGCCAAACCACAATATACTCAACAATCAGGCGTAGTTATTTTCAATGACATACCAACAGGCACTTACCACATAGTTATATCAGATGCAAGATTTGAAGATTATGACGGAAGTAATATTGGCGACACAAAAGAGCTACGTAAAGACGAGACAATTTCATTTAATATTGCTTTAACACCACGGGTTTTGTCAACAATTACTATAAATGTAAAAGACTCTGCGACAGGTGCACCAGTAATTGGTGCAGAAGTAAGAAGAATGACACAAAGCAATCAAGACAATGCAGATCTTGAAGTAAGTGGAACAAGCGGACAAGTTACTTTTGATGTATCAGAAGGAAGTACATATATATTCTCAGCAGAACACCCAGATTATTTGATAGGTGATGTAAAAACAGTTGCAGCAGGACAAACAGCTACATTTAATTTAGTTGCAGCCGAAGCAGGAAATGCGCAAAGCTTACTCATTAGAATTATTGACACAATAGGAGAACCAATTAACAACGTACACATATCTCTTAAGAAACTTGACGATACTAGGGTTAGTGAGAAAACAACTGGTGCTGAAGGTACTGCAGAATTCTTTAATTTAGAACTAGGAAATTACTATGTTTATGCTAGCAAAGCAGGCTTTGCAAGTGCAACTTCTCCAAGCGTACAAGTACTACCAAGAAGACAAAGCGAACTCGATGTTACACTTGACATTGGGAGAGGTGATATCGTTCTCACAGTTATGAATGGTTCTGACGAGTTAATGGAAGGAGCTAATGTGAGTGCAATTAATTATTACACTAGCGAAGTTGAATCTGAACAAAACATTGGATCTGATGGACGCGCAAGTTTTAATTTACGCGCAGATAAAAAAGTTTATTTTGTTGTTGACGCACCAGGATATTTGAATTATTATACTTCATCTATAATGCCTGATGTAGGAAGCAGTCTTGATAAGAAAGTTGTTCTTGCTAAGAGCACAGGAAGACTCGATGTAGAAATTCTTGGTGTGACCTCAGTTAGCGGAGAAGAACTTGGTGGAGATAGAACTGTTTCAGCAGGAACATATATTGTACGCACAACACTTGAAGTTCCAAGTGGAAATTTTGATGAAGCAGGAATTCATTTGCGAACAGGAAAAGCAAATGAAGGCACTACAAATATAATGGAAGAAGACAATGCATACATCGGAGATGTTTATAGTTTTGCAACAAGAGGAACTCGCGGAACAACATTTTCTCCACCTAATGGATATGGTGTAGACCTCGACAATGTTACTTCTAGTTCAGCTAAATGGATTAACAATGTATGGAAAAATCCAGGCGAAGGAATATACGAACTCGAAGCAGAACTTGTTATCGCTGATGTGCCCGCAAACACAGGAGTTAATTTATGGTATCGTGCATGGGCAAAAGGTGGAGCAACACTACGAGACCCTACGAGTAACCCAACCACTGAATTATATGCTAGCGCAAATAACTACTTGTTAAATGGTGGAAATGCTAGTTTATGTGATGTGAGCTTTTGTAAGAGCAATTCGATCGAAACGCTTACTGGAAGTAATGCTGGTCGAACACAATACATTACAAATAGCTTTAATGCAAGCCAAGGAAATACTTATCGATTGAAAACTGCTTTGATTAATCGACGCGCAATTAGCGGAGCAGTACTTAAGATAGAAGGCAGCGGAATGGTTGTTAACGAGACACGAGTTAATGGATTAATTTATGACGACGAAACGATTGAACTTGGAACAATGGGCGAAGACAAATACACTGAACTTGAAATAGAATTTACTACTAATAGTAGCGGAGCTGCAAGTTTACAATTATTGATTAATTCTTCTACCGCAACCGAACTAGAAGAAACAATTGCTATTACTATTCGTGCTAACAAAACATTTACACTGGACGTAATCCCAAGACAAATTATTCCATTTATTACAAACACTTTGTTCTTTGAGACAACAGATGGAGATACGCCACTAAATAACACTCTCATTGAGATTAAATCAAACGAAGATATTTTAGATACAATAGAAACTAATGGAGAAGGTTTGGCACAATACGAACTTGCTTCCCCACTAGCAGGAGATGTTATCACAATCACTGCACGAAAAGAAGGTTATGATGATTTAGTTATTAGCAAAGATGTTCTCGAACAAGTACTTATCGTAGTACCTCCAGTTATTAGTGAGACTATTAAGATTGGAGAAGTTGCTAGTATTGAAGAAATGGTTATACTTGAGAACGCAACAGTAAAAGACCTAGAAATTAAACGAGTTGCTATTGACGGAGAACTATCAAATTACCTTGATATAAGATTCCTCGATACACTCCAAGGAGAAGTAATTGCAAGTGGTGCAGACGGAAATTATAATTTAAAAATAAAACCAAATTCAACTGCACAAAGACTAGCTCAGCCAAGGACTGTACAAGGACGAGTTGTTATTGACGTGACACCACAAGGAACAACACAAACATTCACTAACGAAATTCCAGTTACTATTAGATTGTCAATGCCAGGATATTTGGATAATGAAAACTGTTTGAAGATTACACCGACAACCCTTGAGTTTGTTGCTTCTACAACAGAGCAAATACAAACCGTTGAAATTGAAAATACTTGTACTGCAGAAGGAACCAAAGTTAATCTACATAACCTCGAAGCTAAGTTAAATGAAACAAGTAGATTTGGAAATATTAGTGTAACCGGAACAGAACTTTCTGGAAGACTTATTAGTGATACTTACGGAGAAATAGATGAGATACTCCAGACCGACGCAAAAATAACTGCTAAAATTGTTTTTGCTCCAAATACTACTGCAGACGCAGGAACACAAGAACTAGAATTAACAATAAGAGGAACTAATATTGCTGATGAAGGAGAGACAGAAACAATTGAAGCAAGAATAACACTTGACGTTTCAATGAGTAACCTTTCTCGTTGTATTGAGATAGACCAACCAGCACAAGGCGTAGTTCTTGAAGTAGCAGGATGGAATTTAGGGTATAATAGAATAGTTAATAGTAATTTGAGCTCTTATGCACAGAATTACCAAGGATTTGGCGGTTCACAATCTCGCTATGGAGGAGGATATGGTTCAATGCCCTATGGAATGGGACAAGCACTACCATTTATGCAACAACAAGGCAATACTAGTACTTACGAACAAAACTCCTTTACTATAAAGAATAATTGTGCTGTTGACATTGAAATAGATCTTGACGCAGACTCAAGAATTACTGTTGGAGAAGAAGACCTAATAATTAATAGAGATAGTGATGCAACTGTGACACTTACCCCTGGTTATATGCTAGGAAGATACAAGGTAAAAGTTAACGCAAAAGTAGCTAATACCGAAGAGATTAAACGAAAAATTGAAACTGTTGATGTTACTGTTCGACGACTTGGAGAAAGTGATCCTGATTGTATCAAAACAAATGTTACTACACTAAATTTCAATTCGTTCTTGTACACTCCACAGAAATACAAAGTATATAATTATTGTTATAATTCAGGACACATATTGAATAGAGCTAATGCAGTTTCAATCCAATGTGATGCACTAAACGTTAAAAATAACACTGATCCGCGATTCTACCAAACTGGTTACGAAGAATCTTATCGGGCAACAAGCCCGATAAATAATCAAATGCAATCATATTATGATTATTTGAAACCACAGGGTTGTCAAACAAATACTTGTGCGTTAATTTCAGGTGTACGAACATTTGAACACAGAATAGTTGAGAACGGTGGACAATCAATAGAAGAATTGACTTTTGAAGTTCGACCAAGTTCAAATTACATCCAACAAAGAAAGTTATTTGATGAAAAACGCGGGAGTTACGGAGCATTTAGTGCTATTGCAGATGTACGTGTTTGGGGAACAGAAACTAATAACCGAACAAATGTATACGGATTGTTGAATGTTAGTTACTCAAATCAATATGGTTCACAGCAATGTATGCAATTCCCTATCGAAGTAGAAGACATATACCGCATAACAGAAAGTATCGACGCTGCAATTAATTGGGGAGATCCAAATGCTAGACCACAAGACTGTGTAAAAGATCGTAAAGACGACTCGCTTAATTTGGTTAGATACTGGGGCGATAAAGGAAGTGACCTAGGTGTAATCCCAGAATCCGAGTTTAGTTCAAAAGGAAAGTACATGTACATTGCAGAACCACCAGCAGTACGTATTGGACCCGCACCAACAACAAATTATTATCCATATAACCCACAAAATAGACGAGTTGAAAGCAACGCAACAAAGAATTGTGGTTTGATGGATACTTTAAGTAATTTGAAATACGACAATGAATTCGAAGGAGTAAAGTTAAAAGTACTCACAACTAATTCAGGAAGCTTAACTAAGAATACTCGCGGACCAAATCTAATGCTTTCAATTGATCGAAGCGGAATAAAGAATGATTGTGTAATAATACAGACTCCAGTTACTGCTACCTTGCGACGAGCAGTTAACTCTGAATCAGGACAAGTAGGTTGGACATTAAGAGCAATTGTTACAAGACCAGGTTATACAATTAAAGGAAAAGCTGCAGAAGAATGTGTTTTAGCACAAGGAACTGACCTAACTGCAAAAGATTTAGACACACTAGTACGAGAGAACTACGGAAAAGGAATTGCTAGCGAAATACTAAAAGCAATTAATAAAAACGAAAAGTATAAAGGAAAATACACACTCGAACAAATAAAAGCAATTTTGAATCGAATAAATGCTGCGACAGTTACTGCTTGTGCAAACGAACCAGACGACTATGGATTTGACTTGATAGGACTTACTAGTGACGAAGAAATTCCTACCACAAGGTTAGATACTTATTGTGAGGACAAGTTTTGTAACGACAATATGCTCGAATTGTTCTTGCGAGACAAATACAAGAATATTACAAAAGCTGTTAAGACAGCTAATGGTAAATATAGCCTTAGTAGTGGAAACGGAAAAATGAGTGAGTTGTATAACCGCGCAGGTATGAATGGTCGTGTTGGTAGTACAACATATTATACAACACGCGATAACGACCTTATTGCAAAAGAATTCGTTCCAAAAGCGAATGGGATAACAATTGATGCAGGCAGAGAACAAACAATTGCAGCATATAAGGATAAAACCTTGGATGGAACCGCACTTGCCAGCACAGAATTATTACTTGAAGCAATAAAATCTAAATTTGGCGACGAGATTATGTTAAAGATGGTAAATTCTACAAGTCTCCAGACCGAACTTAAATCAATTGGTTTTGAATTAAACGGCCAAATATACATAGAGTTAGACAGATATTTATTGATAATTACAGCTGCTAAAAACAATACAAATCAATCCACAATTGAATTAACCACTCCAAAAATAACAATTACAAAAGACCTAATGACGTACATCGCAGAAAACGCTAACTTAGTCAAAGTAATCAGTACTAAGAATCCCGCTCCTGCAGAACAAGAAGAAATTTATGAAGCAAATCCATTGCTTAATGCAATTAGAAAAGAAACTCGTTTCACCAAAAAAGTAGATGACACTTCAAACAAAGCGGTTTACTTAAGTAATATTACCGGTTCTTCTAGCGTTGGAAGAACGATTTTGGGTGCAAAAGCGTTGTCAGGCACAACAAACTATGTTACTGACAAAATTATTGCGAATGGTACAGGAAAATACGATATGACACTTGACTTTGATTACTTGAAAGTTTTCAATGATGCAAGCGTAATTGTAAACGTTACTCTATCAAATAAAACTGTTGTTGGAAAATCAGCTGACAATCCATTACTATATGCGAACTTTGAATTAAAAGACGCGGATAGTGCTCTTGGCCGAGTAGACGAAGCAGTTCTTGTTAGCGATGATGGAGAATTATATGCAAGAGCACCGGTTAAATTATTAGCTACTCTAAGAGCAGGTGAAACAGCAATAACTTATTCACCAATTAATCTTACACAAGATGGAACTCTGATTAAATGGTATAATGGAAAAGTACGAAAGATAGAGGTTGAAGCTCGTGGAGAAACTGCATTAACACAAACAAAGTCAGCTAGTGCTAAATCATATAATGGAATTTATTATTACCCAGCTAGTGGCGAACTAGAGTTTAACACTATGGTTGGTGGCGAAGTTGTAGCTAACGGAATGATAATGAATACTAGCAAAGGTACCACCGTAACTCTACCAGGAAAAGCACAGTCACCATTAGCACTAGAGTTAGTTTATCCAACTAAGGATAATCCAAAGAAGATTATTGACTTAGTAATTGCAAAGAAGGTTTGTATAGCAAATAACGGAACACTTTATTGGAACGAAAATGAGATCGTTGATGGTGTCGGAGTACGCGCACCAGACACTTTTACACCTAAAAAAAAAGTTAGTTTAGCTAACTTTGCAGTTCCAGAGGAAGCTCGCCCAACAAAAGTTTGTATTGTGCTCCCTGAAGACACATCTACTGCTCCCGCAGGAACAAAAAAATGTGTACCACTTCCACCAAAAGAAAAAGTAGAACCGGTTTTAGTTCCACCTACCCTTCCCCCTGCAGCAGTTATTCCTACACTCGCACCTGAATGTGATGCGGTTGAGACCCCGCCAGTTATTAAACAACTAACTCCAAACGAAGTTGGAGAAATTTATTTTACTGGGTATGATTATACCGAGAAATTAGAGGATGGAAAAAAATATAAATTAGGGAACGGCTCAAAAGTTAGAGTATATCTCCATTTAACAAAAAAGTTCAAATGCTACACTGAAGGAATAGATTTTAGTGTATACCTTGCGGGTCCTACGAAAAAGGTTCTTTTAGAGACATGGGCTAATTCAAGCCTATCAACCGCGAGGGCACCAACATTTAAATTTGATGACGGAGGGATTAATGGAGCATTTGAACCTGGCCAACACACAGCTATCTTTGAAGTAACTGTTGATGGACAAACCGTTGAAATTCGTTCACCCAATACAATAATACTTCTTCCAGCACCTGCCCCTGATACTACCGATACTTCAAGTAAACAAACATTAGAACAAGATGCAAAAATTGTTTTTGACGCACTTGTCGCAGCAAAAAATGAACATTTTTCTGATTTAGAACTTCCCGAACTAACGACTAATTCAGAACATGGTTCTTTTATAAAACATCAAATACACGGCGACCTGCCAACTTTCATGTATTCCACAGACAACCCACGAATAAAAGTTTCAGTTGAAGGAACAGATGAGAAATACATTAGTTTCCAATTCGCTCCGGATCAATTCACTCGTCTTAGCGGACAAATAATACCTCTTGATGGTGAAGAGTTCTCACACACACTAGTAATAAACGCAACTGGACCCGGCGACTTTCAAATGCAAATTAATATCGAAAGCAGCGAAGATTTTGAAAATTATTTAACCTCATTCCTTTCTTCAACTGTCAATCATGTACTTGGCTTAGAAGGCAAAGAAAAACAAGACTTCTTCACACCATACACGTTTTCACGATTACACTTCAATCGTTTACATACCGTTTTTGGGACCCCACCAAAAACACGTTGGAGCACAATCCCTGTCGACCCGAGTCTCATTCAAGATATTACCAAAATACAATCCGTAACCCTAGTGATCTCCCACTATGAAACTGGCGAACCCGTAGTAACTTACACATACACAAAAAAAGAAGACGGGAGTATAGTTGAAATTGCAACTGACGACGACGGGAAAACCGAGTCAATATTTACTCAACGCTCATCTGAAATATTGGTCAAAAGTGTAATAACAGACAGTGGAATAAAAAGTTACTATAGTTCTATGATTCCAAACACTTACGACGGAATTGTTAACTTTTTAAAGAATGGACCAAATGACGGCGATATGTTAGTACCAAAAGAAGAAGCAGACGAAGGTACAAGCCCGCAGGTAACCGTTTCAAGCAATGCCCCTACACAAGTCCTTTTGAATGTAACCAGAGATTTAGGAACTACTACACAAGCATTTAATGCGGTAGTGAGTCCGGGTACAAACGGTGCGATACCTATGTTGAGTCTTACAAACAATGGTACTGGCGAAACAACACACGTATTTATGCCTACTCAAAGTACGATTAATGCAAATGGAGGCACTAGTTGTGTTTCTCAAGCAACATCAACCGGAGACGTACAAGTTTGTTTTAATAGAGTTACTGTGACAAATAATGGCACAGGAGATGTTATAACTGCTACAATCCAAACTTCGCGCGATAACACAGATACTTCCAATATAGAGTCTGATGGCGGACTTAACACAAATGAATTATTTTCAAATCACATAACCGGTGAAGATATTATTGCATTTGCAAAGAAAATATATTCTATTATTCCACACGAGTCCGGAGCTATAGGTATTGCTACAGTTAATAGGCCAACTGCATTTAATGTTAAAGTTTTTCCGAAAGGCAAAAGCAATCCGCTTTTCTTGGAAATACACACAGAGTCTGATGACAAATATAATTTTATACTAAACACTCGAGCTACAGACGATGACAAATTTTCAAGTTATTTCGATTTAACTAACGTGCTAGCCAGCAAATGGGATGGCGAAATACTGCAATTAGACACAATACACACAATAATTAATCTAGAAAACCCAACAAAAGAAGCAATTGAAGCAGTAATAAAAAAAAAACAATAACTGACCCAGACGAAGCAGTATTTAGAAAAGTTGCAGAGCAACTCTGGGACGCTCGAATGTTTAGAAGATCTTTTGACGGTAAATCAATTTTACCAATGGAAGAAACCCTCGATATTTTACTAGTTGGACCAAACGGTACACAAATTCAAGTTGCTAGCGAATTTAATGCACGGCTAGATATCTTGGAAGAAATGCTTGACAACGAACCCAACAAAGAAACTATTTTTACACAATTAGGAATAGTAATATCTGAACGAAATCAAATCGAGTAAATTCGTCTAAAAACTAATCGAGTAACAAATCTACCACAAACAAAACACTAATAAATCAGAAAGGAATACTTTTAACATGGATGCAAAAGCGACTGTGTTGTTAGCAATTTGTTTTGTTGCTTTGTTTGGCTCTTTTTTGTATTCGATGTTTACTCCGATTGAAACAGGGATGTTGATATTGCCAATAACTATTATGACTATAGTGTTCTTCTTTTTTGGAGTAATTG
>Ga0233431_1005173_pt1 | contig 13013 bp, 14 predicted proteins | sample SI_118_April2016_FD_179867 | JGI IMG/M metagenome (GOLD analysis project Ga0233431, IMG submission 179867) | Seawater microbial communities from Saanich Inlet, British Columbia, Canada - SI_118_April2016_200_MG | ecosystem: Environmental > Aquatic > Marine > Inlet | place: Canada: British...
GTCCTAGTATTTGTGAGCTATATACCTGCTCCTTCCCCCACAGCAAGAGTACAGCTCCCACTACTACCCCAATCACTAGATTCCGATATTTATTTTCCACTTATCTATGCTAACACAATATCAATCACTCCAATTACCTCCCTACGGCAACACCTTTTTTTGTTGCAGGCTTACCTTTTTCCTCAATAAAAGTTGGAGTTGGCAAACAATACTCTTTGGCAACCTCTAGCGCTTCTGCAATGTTATTGGCAGGTGCACCGTGCATACCGTCAATTCCTTTGTTTATTTCTCCATGCTCACTTGATAGTATAACAATGTTAATCTCTTTTGTCATATTTACTCCTTACTACTATTTATCAGGCATTCCCACCATTATCCCATACTTCGTCAACTCCTGAGATATTTCTCTGCCTCCCACTCCGGCAGACTCTCCCAGCTCACGCGCTCCCCACTATCTGGATGAGTGATTGTGAGCTTGACGGCATGGAGCATCATTCGTCCTGTCCATTTGAGATCCTCCCGACTCCTCTTCCTCCCCGCATAGACCTTATCCCCCACAATCGCATGCCCTAGATGGCGCGCATGTACGCGGATCTGGTGCATCCTCCCAGTATGAGGCGAGAATCGTACGAGCGAGAACCCCTCATACCCAGTTGACTTAACTCTCATCTCAGCCGGGAACTCCCAACTCGCATACTCCTTCTCCACCACGTATCCTGTCCTACTCTCCCTCCCATCCTCCCGCACCCCCATCATCTTCCGATCATGCTTTGCACGCCCTATAGGCAGGTCAATTATGCCGCTCTTGGGCTCCCAGATACCGTGGGTCAGTGCGATGTACTCCTTCTTGGTCTCTCTCTCCTTAAACTGGCGCAGTAGCTCCACAAAGGCTCTAGGAGTCTTAGCCAGGATCATCACACCCGAGGTTGCTTTGTCCAGTCTATGCACGAGTCCATCTCGTTTACGGAAATACTCCAGATCCTCCTCACTCACCTCATCTTGCTTGACATTATCCTTATCAATTCTCTCTCGATTCCAGTCTTGGACAGTCTCAACCTTGACCGTATCAGCACAGTTTGAGACCACACCCATCGGCTTGTTAACTACTACGATCTCATCATCCTCATAGATTACTTTGATTTCCATACCTACATTTTACAACATTTTACTTGTGCACAAGGCGTACCCGTGCTCACTAAGTTGCCAGGCCTGCGCAGAGCGACGGCTCGAGCATGCAGGTGAATTTGCCAGCAGGCAAATATTACCGGCTGTAGCGTTTAGGGAGTGCGGGTACGCCTTGTGAGAGCAAGTATATATGTTGTCACTCCTCCTACTATCAAATAATCCGCAAGATTATTGCTCACCAGGCCCAGCAAGCTCCAGTAGTCTGGCACTCCACCCCAAACCATCCTACTGATCACATTCGCCGATCCTCCGACCAGAACCATTAACAATCCAATCGACCTCTCACGCAAGTACCAGTACAGAACCCCAGCGAGTCCCAGCACGATCCAGAGATCAGAGACGACCCATCCCCCACTCACCCCCAGATTAATTACCGCATTATTACCGCCTACACTCCAATACTTAAGAGATAAATCAACCACTCCGGCCACTACAACCAACAACCCTCTCTTACTTACCACTCTTTGCACATTCCAGACATAGTTCTGCGGTAGGATTGATCTTTAATCGATCCGTATCCACCATTTTCTTGCACGCTGTGCACTGCCCAAAGCTCCCATCCTCAACGCGTTTCATCGCTGACCTCACGTGCCCAAGTGCCTCCTCAGTCTTCACGCTCAGCGCCTTACTCCTAGCATGCCCTTCTTGCTCTGCGGCCTCCGTATCATCACTTGCATTATCATTTAGTCGGGCTTGATCACTAAAAGGATCTTCTTTTAGAAGCTGCCTTTTACGCTTAATTAGATCCTTCTCACGTGCCCGAAAATACTCAAGAACTGGCTTAAGAAGATTTTTTGGATACTGCATTATTTACCTTCCCTTTTTTTCTTATTACGTAACCATTGTACTACGCTCACCTTGACTCCCCGCACTCTCCCCATCACGATCAGTATCGAGGTAAGTAATGCCAGAGTCAACGCCATCACCATCCACCAATTAGCTGCAATGATCGAGACTCCCAGATAATACACCGCCACCATACCAGAGAAAACTAGCATCGCTAGCCCGTCTTGTGCCACGCTATTCTCACCTTTGTACCATGTATAAAAGCGAAAGTTCTTCCGCACCATCGTAACTATCACAAACTGGATCAAACTCCATACAATCCAGATAGCATCCCCCGGCAACTCACCTCGGTTAAGCAGTAGTCCAATCGAGCCAAACACCAGTACCAAGCTCAGTGTCACCGCTAGAGAATCCAGTGTCCTCCAGATCTCCCACTCCTTAACCTGCACAAATTTAGCTATCACTACTCCCGCACTCACGATTCCCACCCCATAACTCATCCCCGGCTTGCTTAATATAGACATCATCTCTGCCCATCCACCCAGCTCCGCAAAATGAGTGAGTACGTACCCCACTCTCCCAAATATAAAAAAAGCAAACGTCGCAAGAAAATACCCATCAAACAGCGAGATTTCTGGCAAGTTTTCGTCTCTCCCCATCTTCCACCACCAGTAGAGTCCCGCAACCCACGCCAGCATCATCATTACTCCCATCGAATATATTCTTACCGGACCTAACTTGAGTAGTATTGGCAGCATATCTTGATTGTACTACATAGGTTACCGCGCCCCCAACGTAGCTACATGCGAAGTGGGGTATACTATTTCTTATGCTCTCTATCTCACACACGCTAGCAGGTGCCGCGATCGCCTATCACACCCAGGATCCACTTATTGCCACTCCCCTCATTCTCGCTTCCCACTATCTTCTGGATGCTGTTCCCCACTGGGACGCAGGCACGGGCCTAAGTAACGGTGACAAAACCGTCAAGTCTGCCATTCTCCAGGAGATTCCTGATCTCGCCCTCTCCGGAATCCTCGTTCTCATCTTTTTCCCCCCGAGCCTCGATACATTTTCCTCACTCTCCTCTATCGTTCAGTATGCCCCGTTCTGGGGAGCATTTATCGCACTGATTCCCGATTTTCTAGAGGCTCCACGTAATTTTCTCAAATGGGAACCCAAATGGCTTTCGCCTATCAATCGCTTCCACCACTCCTTCCACAACTCTATTCCACGCATGCTAGATGGTCTTGCTCCTCAATTCTTACTTCTCATTTTGATCTGGATGACTCGCTAAACTACTTTTTTACTCCATTAAGCTTTCCTTTACTCACTAAGGTTGCCAAAGTACTAAGCAAGCTCAAATCATTAACTACAGGCACACTTGCCTCAAAAACTCTCTTTTTCTTTCGCTGATTCTTCTTTTTTTCGATAACTTGACCCCAATAATTATTACAATTCTCTCCACCAAGAGAAGACACGCTCCTACACCCACATTCTTTACACATAGTTAATTTTATATTTAACCACATTCCGCAAGTCTCTGTATTTTTAGGATATAATCATCGTATTAGCCGAGGTGGCGAAATGGTATACGCGTGGGTCTCAAAAACCCATGGTCTCAACAACCATGAGGGTTCGATCCCCTCCCTCGGCACAAGCACTTCGAGTCCTGCAAGGACCCGAGAAATGCGTCCAGAAACGAAGTATTCTGGGATGCCCATTCACCGACACGCTGATACGCTGATATACCGACTAACTGACACACTGATATGCCGACACGCTGATCTTATCTCCCATGCTCCAATCCATAGAATCGCACCCTATCCCCACGGAATCTCAGATCAATCGTCCTCACCGCACCATTACGATGCTTCGCAATCGAGAGTTTCATATTCGAGATATCCTCATCATCTTCTCTGTACAGGAACATCACGACATCCGCATCCTGCTCGATCGATCCACTTTCACGTAGATCAGATAACTGAGGCTGGTTCCCACCCCTATGCTCCACTGCACGCGATAGTTGAGCTAGCGCCAATACTGGCACCTTGAGTTCACGCGCCAGATTCTTGAGTCCCTGCGAGATCTCTCCCACCTCCTGTACTCTGTTCTCCTGACTTCTCCCTCTCATCAACTGTAGGTAGTCAACGATAATTAGGCCCAGATTATGTTCACTCTTGAGCCTCCTTGCCTTTGTTCTCATCTCTAGGATCGAAAGACCTGGAGTATCATCTATAAACATCGGCGCCTCCGCAAGTACTCCCATCGCCTCAGACAGCTTCTCAAAGTCCGTACTACTGAGCTTTCCAGTCTTGAGTCGCCATGCATCAATATCAGCTTGTCCCACAAGCATACGGTCAACGAGTTCCTCTTTACTCATTTCCAGAGAAAAGAATCCGATCGGAACCTTCTTAATAACCGAGGCATACTGAGCGATATTGACGGCAAAAGCAGTGTTATGCACCACAATATCGTTGGCCACAAAGTTATGTAGCTCTGGCACACTCAAGTCATAGACATTCTTCTCTCCTCGCGCCTCAATACTCACAATCGTATCCCAAAAGATATCACTCTCCGCGTACTGCCTCAACTTGTCAGATTTTAGCGCCTTAGCCATCCCCAACACACTATCTCTCCTCAACTGCCTCTTGCCCACATGAAAATTGTGACTTTCTGGCTTACCCATCTTAATCGCAAGCTCTCTCCAGCTCATTACGCCCATCTCACTCTTAATAATTTCCCAGATCTCCATCGGCAATGTATCTTTTGTCCAGTTGCGCACTGCACTTTTCTCGCTCACTATTTTTCGAGCCTCTTCAACTTTTTCCTCCTTACCAAAAATCCCAATTTCATCAATAAAACTGAGAATATCACCTGCCCCCATTACCTCCACTTCATAAGCAATTTTTATACCTCCACCATATCTAATTTTCTTCTTCCTTAACTTAGCAATGATCCCGAATCGCAGTAACAAATGTTTTACCTGCTCAGCCAGCTTATATGAGCTAGATGCATAACTCACCAATACTTGCTCACTACTTCTCACCACCATACTTCCGTCGCTTGCATATAGCCTGTTTAAGAATAAGGCAACTTGCTCTTTCTTTAGCTCAAATATCTCATCAGGGATAGACTTCTCAAGAGAGCTCTTTCCCATCAGCCCCAACTCACGCAACCACTCTGTCACCTGATTTACATGAGGGTCAGTTATGCTCGTATCATCCATCGCTTCACTTACTTGTTCCAACATTACCCCGCTTGGCATTTTGCCACCATTCACCCAGTGACTAACTGAGGCTACACTTACTCCCATCTGCTCTGCAAACTTAGCCTGAGTAATCTCGATTCTCTCAAGATATCTCTGCAGGTTACTACTAAATATTTCTCTCATTTCTGATTTCCACTCTTTTGATTTTTTTACCACCAGAGTCTGAGTTCTTTTTCCTGATTTTTCATTCTTTACCTCTACTCCGGGGAAATTAGCAATAGCACGGGTAAAATCTTCTCGCACCTTTAGCGAACTATTAGTAAATCTCGCTGTACGGTTAGTCAGGCCTCCGTCACCCAAAAAATATCCGAGTGCAATCAACTTATTATCTTCCCACTCTTTGTTTCCCCAGACATCCATCACTCTTGGCACACCAATACGCTCACCAATCTCAAGATCTTTAACCTGCACCCACCCTTTCATAGTTAGTAATGGATGCACAGAGGTAGCCTCAATCTTATTCCCCAACTTAGTCATCACTTCCCAAACAGGCTTAACTCCGTCATCTAGGTAAACTTTTGGAGTTCTTCTCTCCATCTTTCCCTCAGCATTCATACTCATTACATCTCCATTTTTTCTTCCCACCATCTCATCGATCCTAGATCTTGCACCGGTCTCAGGATCCACCATCCACGTGTCACCAGTCACACACTTTCCTGTACCAGGTCTCGCCGCCAAAATTAGCAAGTTAGAGTCCTGCAGTCCAGCCAGAGTCTTGTCTAGATCAGCAAACCCAGTCTCGACCCCTCGCAGACTCCCCGCATTCTTAGTCAGTTCATCCAATCGGTCAAAACTATCCGACAACACACTCTTAAGATGGACAAACCCCTGCTTTACATGCTTCTGAGAGAGATTAAATATCCTCTGCTCTGCCTTATCAAGGACTTGCCCGATCTCCTCCCCCTCATCAAAACTCATCTCCACAATCTGACTAGATCCACTAATTAGCTTACGCCTCGTATAATAATCTCTGATAATCTCACCATAATTCTTGATATTGGCAGAGCTTGGCACTCCCTCTACCAAACTCGAGAGATAACTCACTCCTCCCACATTCTTGAGTTTTTTCTGCTCTTTGAGTTTTTGCGGCAAAGTCACCAGATCAATCGGCTCTCTTAGCTCAAACAAAGTCAACATCCCATCATAGATATCCCCGTGCTTTTGCGCATAAAAGTGTTCAGGACGCAAAAACTCAGATACCTGGACTATCGCATCCTTATCCAACAGGATCGATCCCAGAACACTACTCTCAGCGTCATCACTATGTGGAGGGACCTTACTTACTACCATGCATACATTCTATCAATTTTCCTTCTCTCCCACTATATGTCTATGTAATACGAACTATGTACTAATCACCCAAACAGAACGATCTCACTTAGATCAGCCGGCAAAGTTGCCTTTGCGAGGTTCAGTGACTCAACACTCTTAACTCCCTTACCCATCGCCTCCACAAACTTGTCTTTCTTGCTCATATCCCCCATCGGAATAATATATGTTGACTCAATCTTATTTACTAACTCCACCACTGACTTGAGCTCCAGTATCCCCTCTCCCCCAATCGGAACCATCACAACATCGATATTATCCAAGAGATCACTCAACGTCTTCTCCGGCATTTCTGTCAGATTACCTAGATGTGCGATCCTCAGATCCTCGACCTGCATCACATACACGATGTTCTTCTCACCTGATTTGTACCCAAAAATCGAGATGCTCTCCACCTCATACTCACCTGGCTCATCAATTACAAAGGGTGCTTTCCTTCTCGAGGTCGCACTCACCTTCTCCTCTTCATCATTTGAGCCACCTTGTCTCGAGGAGATCGTCACTAGGTCAGCACTTACCTTACTCATCGCGCTCCCCGTACTCTTCCCATACGGATCCATCACCACTACACCTGTTTTTGTCTTGATTCGAAATGCAGATTTGCCCAAGTGCGTTATTTCCATATTCGTTAGTATACAACATATTTTTAAGATGCAGTTGACTTCAGAGGACGTACGCCTTAGACTAGTCATCAATGAAAGCCCGCAAAGAAATCACTATTGCAATCGTTATAGGACTATTAGTTGGTCTCGTCGTGGTCGGCGGTATTATCCGCGCACGCACCGCACTCAGCAATATCACCCCTCCAGAAGTATCATTTAACAAAAAAAAGGCAAAACCCTCTCCCGAGCCTGATACACAAGATCACTTCCTCACGCTCACCACAGAAGATAACCAGGTCCTGAGTGAGGACTCCCTCACACTCGTTGGCACCACCCTCGCCGACACCTACATCGTTATCCTAGGAGAAAAAAGCGAGTACATCATCGTTCCTAGTGATACCGGACACTTCTCACAAGATGTCGCCCTAGTGACAGGCGCCAACACCATCACCATCACTAGTTACGAAACTGACGGGAATAGCCAAGAGCAGACACTCAACATTGTTTATACTACCGCAGAGATTTGATCTCTTGCTCAATTTCTGATATACATCTTCTGCATATGAAAATAACTCATCTCACTATCCTTTTTGCAGCACTTACGTTTACTATAGCCCCACTAGTCATGGCCGATAACCATACAGATTCTGAGGAGGTTCAGGAGAATCTCAGCGAAAGAATCAAAGAGTACGTGAGTAGCACCGAGATCAATGAGGTCGCAGAACCCAAGCTCTACGGCTGCATCGGCGAAGTCACCGATATTATCCAAAACACCATTATCCTCAAGGACAAAGAAGGCAAAAAATCTATCCGCATTAACGATGACTCCACCATTCTTCGCTCGCCAGGCTCAAAAGAGATTGATCTCGAGAGCGTTCGCATTACTGACTCGATTATTGCGATTGGCAACCTCACCACAGAAGACGAGATCACCGGCCGACGCATCATCGTCAGCGTCAATGAGCTCACCCCACCCAAAAAAATCTCCGGCCTCGCCACAATCACCTCAATTGACAAATACTCCTTCACTCTCCAAGTTGATGATTCCGAGGAGCCGCTCGAGCTCTTCTTTACCAAGTCCACGATCTACAAATCCCCCACCGAGATTCTCGAACTAACTGACCTTTCAGTTGGTGACGAGATTCTCTACACCGCAGGACTTGATTCAGACGAGGATTGGTCCGCCACGATCGTGATGCAGATCAAGCCATCTGACACTGAGTCTCCTGACTACACAGATCCCACCTCCACAGACTCAGAATAACTCTGTATAATTAACCTCATGAAGCAAATTTATCAAACCCTCAAAGGTTTTCGCGACTTCTTACCAGCAGACAAGAGGGCTCGTGACTATGTCGAGAACAAGATCAAGGAGTCCTTTCAGCTCTTTGGTTTCGAGCCCTTAGAGACTCCCACTCTCGAGTACGCAGAGCTACTCACTGGCAAATACGGCGACGAAGCAGACAAACTCCTCTACACCTTCACCGATCGAGGCGAGCGTAAGGTTGGTCTCAGATACGACCAAACTGTTCCTACAGCTAGAGTTCTTGCTCAGTATCAAGACCAGCTCGGCAAGGGTTTCCGTCGCTACCAGATCCAGCCAGTCTTTCGCGCCGATAAGCCCCAGAAAGGTCGCTACCGCGAGTTCGCCCAGTGTGACGCTGACATCTTTGGCTCCACAGACTCCATCTCCGACGCCGAGATTCTCGCAGTCTACTACAATATTTACCAGAACCTTGGCCTCACAGATCTTGTCCTACGCGTCAACGACCGCCAGACCCTCTTCTCCACTCTCGAGTCATTTGCAACCGATGATGTTTCAGTCTCTTCGATTATCCAGTCAATCGACAAACTAGACAAAAAATCAACTGAAGATGTTACTCAAGAGCTAGTAGCCAAAGGTCTCCAGGAAGACTCAGCTTCTCAGGCTCTCGTTGCAATCAACTCAGCGAATAAATCAGACAACCTCCACTCAATTATCGATAGCGCAGTCCAACTCGGTGTTCCAGAGAACTCCCTCGAGTTCACCCCCACCCTCGCTCGTGGCCTTGACTACTACACCGGTATGATTTTTGAGGGTATCTTGCCAGGCCAATCTGGCTCAGTCGGAGGTGGTGGTAGATATGACCAGCTCATCGAGTCTCTCGGTGGCCCGTCCACTCCTGCAGTCGGATTTGGTCTCGGGTTTGACCGCACGGTACAGGCTGCGCTAGACCAAGGTCTCGTCCCAACAGATGACAACATCACCCGCGCCCTCGTCACAGTCTTCTCCCCCGACCTACAGGGCCAGGCCCTTAAGGTTGCTAGAGAGCTACGCTCTGCCGGCATCAACACCGAGGTCTACCCAGATAGCACTGACAAACTAGGCAAGCAGCTCAAATATGCCAATAAAAAGAACATCCCCTTCGTACTAGTCATCGGCGAGGATGAGGTCAGAGATAACACCGTCACACTCAAAAACATGGAGACCACCAAACAGTCCACCCTCTCCCTTGACCAAGCCATCCAAGAGCTGTCATAGTAACGTAGTGACCAAAAAACGCCGCTTAGCCTATCTCGCCCTTATCATCACTGCGATTATCTGGGGTAGCACCGGAGCCGTCGCAAAAGGCACTTTTTCCGCTCTCAATCCAGCACAGTTCCTTTACTTCCGATACCTTCTCGCCACCCTTATCTCTTTCCCATATCTGATCTATCTCCTCATTAAGCTCAGACCCAAACTCAAAACTCTCTGGAGCATCATTCTCCTCGAGGGTCTTGCGATCCCTCTTCCCCTCCTCATGCTCTACGAAGGCGTGTACCGCACTTCTGCCGTCGAGGCCTCCCTCATCGGAGCCACCTCCCCCATTTTTACAGTTCTAGGCGGAATCATCTTTCTCCGCGAGCGCGAGACGAGGCGAGAATGGCAAGGCCTGGCAATCAGCTTTATTGGCACCCTCATCCTAGTCGCCGAGCCACTCCTTATGATGACTAGCGGCACGATCACTTACTCCCTCTCAGGCAATCTCATGGTTATCGGGTATAACATTTTCTGGACTCTCTACTGCCTGCTAGCAAAAAAACTCTATCGGAATGTCCCCAAACTCCTCGTCACCGCGCTTGCCTTCCCCATCTATGCCATTATCTTCACTCTCTACATCCTCATCTCACACAACCCTCTCCCCTCACTCAGCATACTTACCACTAGCTCACACCTCTCAATCTCAATGCTGTATATGGTTGTTATGAGCTCCTTTATCGCCGGCACCCTCTACATCTGGGGTCAGGACAAGATAGAGGCCTCCGAAGCCTCCGTTTTTACCTATCTCCAGGGTATTGTCGCGATCCCAGTTGCCTTCCTCCTTCTCGGTGAGACTCCCTCCCCAATTGCATATCTCGCAATCATCGTCATCGCCCTCGGCGTCTACCGCGCCGAGTCTAGAGTCAACCAACATTAGCACTAGAAGAACTCATCAAAAAGATGGTATAATTATCAAGTTATGAAACAAGGCATCCACCCCAAGAACCATTCAGTAGTCGTCACCTGCAACTGCGGTGCTGCTTTTGACACCAGCTCGACCAAGTCAGAGATCAAAGTCGACATCTGCGCAAAATGCCATCCCTTCTTCACTGGTGAGATGCGCTTCGTTGACGCGCTCGGCCGAGTCGAGAAGTTCCAACAGAAACAGAAGGCCGCTCAAGAAAAGAAAAAGAAAAAGAACCGCAAATCATCTCAATCTGGACCACAAACTCTCTCAGATATCCGCGCAGCCAACTAGATGATCGATTACCAATCTATAGTATCCGAATACGACTCACTCGTTTCCCAATCTTCTGATCCGAATAATGTTTCTCGTCTTGCCGAAATTGGCGAAAAACTCACCGAGCTCCAGCCCAAGGCGCTCCTTGCCCGCCAGATAGTTAAGATAGAAGGCAGTATTACGGACAACACACTCCTTGCAAAAGATCCCGAGATGGCAGAACTGGCTAGGCAAGAGTTAGATGAGGCAGAAAAGAGCAAAAAATCTCTCCTCAAACAGTTCAAGCTCCTCGAAGAATCCGCATTCAGCGCTCAAGATTCGCGCCCAGCCATCGTCGAGTTTCGTCCTGGTGCTGGCGGCGAAGAAGCAAAGCTCTGGGCCGAAGATCTCAAGCGCATGTACACCAGATTCGCAGACTCAAATGGCCTCAAGTTCTCGTATGTCGACGATAACACCATCATCTTCTCTGGCAAGCCAAGTAACAAGGATCTCCCTCAGGGCGCCTATGGTCTTCTCAAATGGGAATCAGGCGTCCACCGCGTTCAGCGTGTCCCCTCCACCGAGTCCCAGGGCCGCCTACACACCTCAACGGCTAGTCTCGCCGTTCTCCCAAAGGTCGACAAAACCAAGGTGGATGTCAAAGACGAGGACCTAGAATGGCAGTTCTTTCGCTCAGGTGGCAAAGGTGGCCAAAACGTCAACAAAGTCAGCACTGCAGTCCGCCTCATCCACACCCCCACAGGCATCACAGTAGTCAGTACACAGGAAAGATACCAGCAGCGCAATCGCGAGATCGCACTCGAGCTTCTGAGCGCACAGTTATGGGAACAAGCAGAGGAAAAAAGACTCGGCAAGCTCGACAGCGCGAGACGCTCCGCAGTCGGATCTGGCTCACGAGCCGAGAAGATCCGCACCTTCAACTATCCCCAGAACAGAGTTACAGACCACCGCATAGGCGAATCATTCCACAATCTCGACACCATCCTCGAAGGAGATCTAACCAAGCTCTTCCTCACTCTCCACGAGTTAATTAACTCAACTGAGTAACTTCAAAACTGAATCTACTGAGACACTAGAATTGTTTTATTGCAGTTTGCACCGCCTCATCCACATCCTCCGTCTCCCTATCATCCTTACTCTCGACTTCCGGTGTAATCCCCTCTTCTCCAATCCATCGCCCACTAGGCAGTATCCACTTAGCCACCGTCACATGCAAGCTAGACCCATCAGAGAGATCCTGCACCTCTTGCACAGTTCCCTTGCCGAACGACTGCTCACCTACGATTACCGCTCTCTCGTGGTCCTGGAGAGCCCCTGCCGCGATCTCCGAGGCCGATGCACTCCCACCGTTAATTAGTACTACTAGCGGGACCTCAGTCAGACTCCCTCTCCTATCAACTTCATAGATCTCTTCGCGCACTCTCCCCTGCTGTCGCACTACTTCACCAGAGTCAAGAAACTCTCCCACCACAAACACCGCTCCGTCCAAGTAGCCTCCCGGATTATTGCGCATGTCCAGGATCACCCCGTCCACATTCTTCCCCACGATCTCTTTGACTGCCAGTATCCATTCTCTATCCGTTCTCCCTCCAAATCGGTGGAGCATTAGATGAGCATATTCTTTCCCATTCTCATTAACATATTCTAGTTCCAGAGAAGGTACGATGATCTCACCACGCACTATCTCGATCTCCAAGGGCTCCAACACATCCTTCCTATACACCGTCAGCGTTACTGGCACTCCCAGCTCTCCTCTAATATTTGTCACGGCTTCTCGAAGGCTCATTCCCACAGTCTCAACATCCAGATCTTTTGTTTTATCCTGGATTCTTATGATCAGGTCACCTGCCTCTACCCCTGCCTTATCAGCTGGAGTATTCTTGAGAGGTGCAATCGCAGCTAATGTAGAATCAATATAACCTAGCTCAATTCCCACACCGTAAAATGATCCATTAAGATTCTCCTCAGCCTGCTTATTCTCCACAGGTGGCAAATACTGCGTATATGGGTCTCCTAGCGAGCTCGCAAGCCCCCTCATCGATCCCCACGTCATCTCTGCATAATCTAGCTTACTCGTATCCACATAGCTTTTCTCTAACC
>Ga0233431_1005174_pt1 | contig 13013 bp, 11 predicted proteins | sample SI_118_April2016_FD_179867 | JGI IMG/M metagenome (GOLD analysis project Ga0233431, IMG submission 179867) | Seawater microbial communities from Saanich Inlet, British Columbia, Canada - SI_118_April2016_200_MG | ecosystem: Environmental > Aquatic > Marine > Inlet | place: Canada: British...
CCTTCAGATCGCCGTCAAAATAGATCCCGACGGAATCGTCAGAGTAGCTTTGCTCAAATATTTCCTGCCCGAACACAAGAGAATCGTCACGAACCGTTACAGCCACATAAAGATTATGCGAATCATAAAAGCATTTAAAACTGGCCGAAAGATCGGTATCGTCTTCGGGAAGGCCCGGCTTGCTCGTAGGATACCTCCAATCAATATTTTCGGGATCGGACTTTATAAAAGTCCAGTCATCGAGCTCACCGTCGATTTTGACCGGTGCATTGCCCTCGAAGTAAACCGAGTTATAAATTTCAATTGAAAAGCCCAAAGTCGGAATGCACATGAAAAGAATCAGCAGTGTTAAAACGAGTTTGAATTTCATAAGATAATCCTCCCAAAATCGGTTAAATATTTAACATCCGTATGAACCAAATTAAATTTCTCGTTAAATGACTTTTCTTTGAACAGGATCCCCTTCCACTTTACGGCCCTCCGCCCATCATCCAGCCGGATCTGAAAACAAAAAAAGAATCAAGATACGAGGTAACATATGCTTCGCCGGCATATTTCGATCTGCCGTATATATTTATAGGATTGGGCGTATCGAATTCGGTATAGATATCCAACTGTCCATCAAAAATACCCGCGGTGGAAATATATACTATAAGCGCACGGTATTTTTTCGACAGCAGCGCCGCGTGTTCCGTCCCGAGCGAATTGGTATCATAAGCATCGACCGGATTCTCCTCGCAGAATTCAAGGTCAGTCAGCGCGGCAAGATGAAAAATAGCCGTCGGTTTGAAATCCCGAACGGCGTATTCAAAAGCGTCGTAGTCCCTTACATCAAGGCAGTTCAGCCACGGCTCGAAGACATATATGTCGGTCGCGCATACGGAACAAATACCGGAAAAACACGAATACACCGTATCGCCGAGCATACCGCCGCTTCCTGTGATCAGAAGCCTGCTGCCTTTGTTTATCACCGTAACCTCTCATTCTCCGTTTATACGAAATTCATCTAAAACCGAAATCAACCTGATCATTGTTCGTGTTCGGATTTATCGATATCAAGATGATCCTTTTGCCGACAATACCGTCGGAATCGTCAGCAACAGTATCTTCACATCTAAAAGCGGTGAATACGTTTTAACATAGGTAATGTCAAGACTCATCCATTCTTCGAAACTGTTTCTATCGCGGGAAGTCGCCTGCCACAAACCGGTTATCCCCGGTCTTATTTTCAACCTGTCGTAATACCAGTCTTCATACTGCGCAACTTCTTCGATTACATTCGGTCTCGGCCCGACAAGGCTCATCTCCCCTTTCAGCACATTAATAAACTGCGGTAGTTCGTCCAGACTCCATTTTCTGATAAATTTCCCGACCGGTGTAATTCTCGGATCGTTTTTCATTTTGAATGCCGGATAATCCCGCTCGTTGAGTTCCATGAGCGACTGTTTTTTCTCCTCGGCATCAGGGACCATCGAGCTAAACTTATACATGGTAAACGGTCTACCACCCTTTCCAATCCGCACCTGTTTAAACATGACAGGTCCGCCGTCGGCGATTTTAATTGCAAGTGCGACGGCCAGCATCACCGGCGAAAAAACGATTAAACAGAGGGCGGCACCGATATAATCCATGCAGAGCTTCCACAGTGGTGTTTTTTCTGTCCGGATTTTATTGAACTTATACATATCTTTCGGAACAGATCCGTTATGTTCTGCGGATACGATGCCAGGCTTTTTTTCAATTATCAGCATGAAAACCTACCCGTTTTCGGTTCCGTTCATTAATAAAATGCCGATTGCCTGTTTCCTTATTTACCATATTTCAATACTACATTAGTATACACAAATGATGCGATAAAGAGTGGAATGGTAATGTGTATTTTTGAGGGTATAATTCGAGGTATATTTCGCGAGATGCCTTAAAATAATTACATTAAGATATTGGGTACGGATGTCAAACATTTCTCACTTTAAGCGGGCAGATACTCACAATTATTCCAAACTTTCAGTCTGGAGCCAAGCGATTTGCTCTTCAAAATTATCATTGAGTTTGTAAGTACGGATATATTCCGAATAATCGGGACAGTCGACATCGATGTCCGATATATCGAAATGCCACATTCCGGCACAGGAACACCATTCTAGATATTTCATATTGTTGGGATCGATCCCCATGAATTCCGTGCAGAAGTTGAACAACTTGTGCCTGTAGGGATGTAAGCCTAAAGAGCGTACCTTTAAAAAAAACCGATCGGTAATCCGGCAAATGTCTAAATTCAATTTTATTAATATATCTGAAATGTTCATAATTTGGCCGCAATTAATTTAAACTCCATGAACATGCCGGATACAAATATTTTATCTTCGAGAGTATTTACTTGCAGTCTATAGCAACAAAATAATATAAAAAACATAGTGAGTTACACGATAAAGGTTATTGCATTGTTACTATAGCCATATGTATGCTAAGTATTTTTTCAAGAAAAATACAATATATCACACGTAATATATTGCAAAATATTTTTGGAATAACAAAATCATGTATGGTATGTAATAAAATATCGCGCAATGTTTGTCATCTAATCGAAGAAGAATTTTGTGGAACTCTTAAGAGGGAAATTTACATTCAGATTTTCAATTCTCTGCGGTTAAAAATATAATCCAACTAAGCTACTTTTTTAAAAGACGAATCAACTTTTGCGGCAAGAAGATGATCTTTTTTGTTACCGCGACAAACATAGTATTGTGCATGATCAATTCTCTGAGTTTATCAATAGTCTTATATATGAGTGAATAATAGACAGCCAATATGCTGTGAAAGAATTTCGAATGTCTATTCCGGAGGAAGAATCGGATAATGAATCCGGGTGTATACGGGCAAATGATCTGAAGTTTATAAAGATATGGATATTTTACAGGATAATTCCCATATGGAGTAATATATCCGTCAGATTCGTTGATTTCAATTGTATCGTCTTTTATAGCCTTTTCCCTAAGTACGGTATTGGGGAAGAATGCCAGCGGGAAGCAGGCAAGTTGATAAGGCTTCGGGATTTGTGATAGTATATTGCATATGTCAACCATGTCAGCTTCTGTCTCATAAGGATTCCTGACTATGAGATCATATTGACCGACTATTCCGTACTTTTTCAGCAATTTTGCAGTATCTATAAGCGTTTTCGAGGATACTTTTCTGTTAAATATTTCTTTATTGATACGATCACTGGATTGAATACCCATCACACCCACGAGGGTATTCGCTTCGGCAAGATACTTGATTTTGTTCTCAGTTATCTGTGTTGGTATTATTCGAAGCCGCAACGGATAACCGATTTGTTCGCGGTATTTAATGGAAAACTCTTTGAGGTAATCCTCGGATGCGGCGGCGAAACCATCATCCTGTATATTTATCATGTTAACATAGGGGAATTCCCGTTTAACATAGTTAAGCTCCAGCATAACACTATCGACAGAACGATACCTGACATATTTACCTTTATTTCTATAGATACTTCGGAAAAGAGAATTACAGCAATAGCTGCATGAATAAGGACATCCTCTACTTACCATTATATCGTACATCGTTCCCGTATACATAACGTTTTCCCGATATAGATTGTGAGTTAGTGGGACGATTTGACCGTTATCGAGACAAAATGTTGATTTCCAGTTAATGGTGGGGAAAGGGTAGTCGTCGAGGTTCTGTATCAAGGGTCTCACATCGTTTTTAAAAACGTGGTCATTTTGCCTGCACCAAATATTGGGGATTTTTTCTACAGAGGCATTATCTTCAAAGGCACGCAAAAGCTCTACCATTGCTTGTTCACCCTCTCCTATGCAGACATAGTCCGCATATTTGATTGATTCCTCTGGATTAAATGTCGGGTGTATACCGCCCCATACGATCGGGATACCGGGGAAACGTTCTCTGATTGCGAGTGTGATTCTCTTCGTCCGTTCGAAATTGAACGTCATAAGAGAAAAGCCGATTAGCGATGGTTGCTTTTTATTGAGAAAGGATAAGATTGCATTAATTTCTTCTTTTGATTCAGGTTCATGTTTCGTCAAATAGACATGTTGTGCCGAATAGCCTTCACATTCAAGATATGTTGCAATATTAAGAAGACCTAATGTGCTCATCTCCCATATCATGTTAAAAAGCACTATTGTCATAATTCGGCCCTATTAATAATAAACATATAATATCTACACAGAATATTAAATTCCGGAAACTGTATTCGAAATTATATTGGCTTGCCAAGAAGTATATTCACTGGTATCATAATTGCAATCATTTATTATTAGTTAGTTATATCACAATGGACTTATAATTTAAATTCGAAGATTTTCTGGATTATATATTTATCCTTGTCATCTTCTTTTTGATCAACAAATCGGCAAAATTCTGCACGATCTTCTATAAATATTTTCTTAGATTTTACAAAATATAAAAAACGGACAGTTCTTTCCATTCAATTGATTGTTGATAATATTATTTATTGATTCAGAAACTACACTTTTTTCATTTTTAATAGGTTTATAAAGCCATATCGGTCCAAACTTTTCTCTTTTGAGATAGTTTTTTTGACTAATTTGTCTAATATATTATTAAAGTGACATATTTGCGATTTCATTTTTTAGAGATTCATCATAAATAATTTTTGCGTTCGATATGCCTTTAAATCAGCAAATCTTCATAATATATAGTTCTAAATTAGTAAGTTCTTTTGGTTGATTTTTCATTATTTTTCCGTTTTCATATTTACACTTTACATGACAGCTAAACATCTATAGTAAACATATTATAATATGATCCGGGCTCAATTCAAAGAAATTGTTAAATAAAGATAAATTGAAAAGAAATATTATTTGCCAAACAACCCTCTCATAACTATACCTATAAAGGTTTACTTTTCATCAGAATAAATGAACCTGTTTGATTCAATAAATCTTTTTCTTCACTGCAAATTCATCAACAATATTTCTTATAATTTATTCTAATCGTTTTTGAAATATTGCTAATAATTTTGGGGTAGACGGTAAATGCAAATGTCATATAAACGCTTAAGTATAACGATTGAAAAGTTATAGTGAATATTGAATGATATAATCACTCCCAACTTATTTTCATATTCTTATACTTTTTATGAATCAACTGAAGAATATCCTCGAGAGGCTTCTTTTTGATATTCATCGATGGAACACTGAATGTCCAGGGCAAAGGATATTTTTTCAGCATCTCGATAGCAAGCTCTGTTCCCGACACAAATTCTTCCACGGTAATCTGAATTACTTCGCCAAAATCCCGGTGTATACTGATCATAAGATCTGATGCATCCTGTTCACGGATATATTCTTCAAAAACGTCTCTCTCCGCTGCTTCGTAGCCCTCGGATTCAAGAATTATGGCATCTGTTTCAAGAAATTCCTCTCGCAAAAATAATTTAATATCACATGCCATGTTGTCTCCTTTCTTTTCCAGCTTTTCTAATAGTTTATTTCGACATATATTGCTGATATGATAATATTATTCTGTCATTATCCAACGCTTGTTTTCAATTCTTTTTCCTGTTCTCCGGATCGTGTTATTTTCGACAAACCGGCCATAAATTTCTCTTTCTGTTCCTCGCTGACATTTGTATCGTTCCCATCCAGTAATTTTTCAACTGTTCTATGATTTAAGTGCGATATCCTTGAAAATTTATGGAGAGAGATACCGTTTTCACACATAATAGAGCGTGGTGTACGAATCCCGCCTGTTGCGAAAACCATTTCCAATGTCACTTTCTTTTCTCCAGCGCTTCGAGCTGCTCGCATACAGCTTGAGCATATCCCATTGATATGAAGTGGGCTATGCTGGTGTTTCGCAATATAGTCGAATGCATTTAAAGGGAAGACCATCTTTCTCTACATAACAAAAAATATGAAGATGAAGAGATCACTGCTGATAATGAAACAAGGATATATGTCCAGGTGAAAGTGATTTCAATGAAAGATATATAATGAAGGATCGATATTGACACTACTTTATTTATGTGGAATGCACAATACTTTGAGTTCATTATTGAAGGAATAAATCCGTATTGATAAATAAATTTTACCAGTCCACTTTTTTCATTTTTCCTCTGTAAAGTTTTTCTCATTTACTGGCCCACTTAAACACATAAAATATATATCTAACTGACTTAAAATAACCTCTTTTTTCTCATTTAATATGACCTGATCCGTTATTTATTGCGTCCTCATATATTTACAAGGGATCACGGGAAAAAGTAAATAATCCCAAGAAAATTACTTGCCATATTATATAAGAGGATTCATACTATGTAATTAACAACAAAAGTAATGGCGTTTATCGCTTACATGAATTTCATATGAGGAATATTGGAAGAAACATGTTCTCACCCATGAGAAAGAACAGACGGCAGCGCTGTTCGTAATTTGGGCGCATTGCCCCCCCTGGTCTGTCTTTGGACACCCACTGAAAGGAGAAGTGAAATGAATCTCAAGAATCCCGGTTCCACCATCAGCCGCAGAGACCTGCTTAGTTACGGCGGAGCCCTCGCAGTCAGCCGTACCATGATGGCTGATATCTCCGAGGCACAGGCGAATCCCGCCCGTTCAGTCGAGGACCGCGCCTCCGAGATCCGGATAACGAAGCTCGAAGCCATACCGGTAAATCCGAAAGTATTAGTCAAGATTTCCACCAACAAGGGTATTTTCGGGTGGGGTGAAATAAGCAATCTCAACGCGGAAGTGGCCGCTACGATGGTACGGTCGTTGTTCGATTTAATCGACGGGCTAAATCCCACACGAATTGAACACATCTGGCAGCGCTTGTACCGCAGCGCCGAACGGAATGCACGTGATGGGGCTTACACGGTTCATGCCATATCCGCCATCGATATGGCGCTCTGGGATATAGCAGGTAAATTGCACGGTGTTCCGGTATACCGCCTTCTCGGTGGACCGACACGCAACCGCATCAGGGTGTACAACACACCCCATGCCCGGAAGATAAATCCGGGCGGTCCGCAGCCTTGGGCCGGTACGCCGGCGGAAATCGAGCGGATAGTGAACCGGGTTAAGGAGGCACGTGAGGAGTTGGGACCCGAAGGCGCGTTGATGTTCGACGTACATTGCGCAATGCCGCCGCCCATCCTTATCCAATTCGCCGCCGCAATAGAGCCGTATGATATTATGTGGCTCGAGGAAGTAGCGCCATATGGCAACATCGAAGTGTTCAAGAGATTAAAGGAACAGATCCGAATACCCCTGGCTACCGGTGAAAAGGACAGGACGGTTTACGGTGTTCTGCCGTATCTCATCAATAACTGCATCGACATACTCCAGCCGGACTGCGCTTTTGTCGGGGGCATCACCCAGATGAAGAAGATATCGGCTTTGGCTGAACCGTTTTATGTCCCCTTGGCGCCGCACTGCACAACGACCGAGCTGGGCATGACCGCGAGTTTACATGCCACCGCCTCCATACCTCACTTCCTCATCCACGAGGGCAATCCGCCGGATCATCGTTTGCCGGGTATCAGTCATAAAACCTGGACAGTGGACGACGAAGGCTACGCCTCGCTTCCCGAAGGGCCGGGACTCGGAGTAGAAGTCGACGAGGCTATGCTTGCAAAACGTGCGGCGGAACCGAGAAGTAAAGGGGGGCGTCGGCCTGGACCTTTAGATGAGCGCGACGGCTCAGTCGTTGATTACTGAGCGACGCTGATCAGAGACAGACAGGTGCGCGGCGATGCTGTAAACAGGATTGCCGCGCACCGTTATCCCAATACATGAAATATTTATGGAATCAAGGCCTGACATTCATGCATATCGTCTGGCTGGTGTCTTCTGTTTTCGTTCTTCCAGGCACATAAAGGGTAATATAAAACAAATATTTATACTTCTGACGGGCCTGTAGTAGTGAGCCACAGCAGCAAGGACACGTTCATGTAATGAGCAAAACCGACCGGGCACTCAAATTAAAGCGATAACATCCATTGAAAGGGAATCATAACCATGAAAAAAGTATTTATAACGCTGGTGTTTATGCTGCTCATGCTCAATACCTCAATGGCTCAAAAAACTCAAGTTGAAGTGGTCAAATCCATTAATCCGTCTGAAGATGCCAGGCCGAATAATCCTGAGGTTCCCGAGGTGATAACCCAAAGCGGCAGCTTTGAACGGATCGTCGTGGTTCGGCTCAAAAATAAAACGGATATTCTCGAAGCGCTGAATACCGCCGCGAAAAAGGAAAACATAAAGGATGCGGTGATTCTTTCGGGAGCAGGCTCTGCAACCGGATATCATTATCATGTGGTGAGTAACGGCGAGTTTCCGTCCAAAAATTACTACATCAAAAATCCCGATCATCCCGTGGATATATGTAATATGAGCGGATTTGTTATTGACGGAAGGGTACATGCCCACATAACATTCAGCGACGATGAAAGAGCATTCGGAGGGCATCTGGAACCGGGTACGAATGTCTTTACATTCTCGGTAATAACCATTGGCGTGCTCGGGGATGATATTGATTTATCAAGAGCTGACGATAAAACATATCGATAGCGGCCCGCTCCCGTCTTTTGATGCGTTTTGAACGTCATGGGCACATATCAATTCTATGATCTTATGCAGCCATTGCCATATGCTCTTCTATTGCAGATATTGTCTCATCTTCCCGAGAAGACGAAATCCGGGGAATCACGACACCATCGTGCCCGCCAATCAATTCGAAGAAAACCATGATGCGGTACGGTGCGTCGACGGCTATAACCTGACGATGACCGGCAATAATATTGACGACCATTTAGGGAACGGCGTAGTATTGGATAACTTTTACGGCTCACTCATCACCGGCAACATGATAGAACAATCAAATGGAATTGGAATTATATTGGATCGCGGATGCTATGGCGTGACGGTCTCGGGGAACACCCTCTCCTTCAACCAGAGCGGAGGCATGGATCTGCTGTCAGCCAACAGCATTACCATATCCGGTAATACGATGCAATCCAATCTTACTTTCGGCTGCCGCATTGCTACAGACGTTTCGCATGTCACAGTCGCCGCGAATACGTTTTCGAATGCGTTCGTTACTCCTGATGAATTTCAGCGTGAAGCCGACGGCGGAATTGTTCTCGAGGAACCCAGCGACATATTGATTATGGGGAATAGCTTTGTTCGGCCCGGCCAATCCTCTCGTGTTTCAGCCAATACAGCCCGGGGCGTGAAAGTGTTTCAAAACAATAGCGTGAGACTTACTGATCTGCCGTAACAATAACGAAGATGTCTGTCAAACGACACGAGAATATGTTTATTAAAATTTAAAGGTGTTAACTATGCTGAGAAGAATTAAAATCGGAATATTGGCTATTTTAGTATTATATACATTGCCCGTACACGTAATCGCCCAAAATCCCATTCTACCCGTCGGCACGTACATTGCTGACCCGTCGGCACGAGTATGGAACGACGGCAAAATATACATTTACGGCTCACGCGATGAGAGTGTTGATTATTACTGTTCCTATGATCATTATGTGATTTCTTCTCATGACTTAATCCATTGGGACATTCAAAAGGATGCATTTCACAGTCGTGGCGACTTGGATGAAGTGCCGTACAATGATGACTTATTGTGGGCCCCGGATTGTGCTTTTAAAGATGGGAAATACTATCTTTACTATTGTCAGCCTGACATGAAAAATCCGGAAGGGGTTGCAATCAGCACGAGTCCGAATGGGCCGTTTAAAAATGCAAAGGCGTTAAACATTGGCAAGCATACCCAAATAGACCCTGCTGTTTTTATCGATGATGATGGACAGGCTTATTATCTGTGGGGTCAATTTTCCATGAAAATGGCCAAAATGAATCCCGACATGACGTCTTTGGATGAGAGCAGCATTCGAGATAACATTATTACCGAAGACGGACACTTCTTTCACGAAGGAGCGTTCATGGCTAAGCGAAATGGCATGTACTACCTTGTCTACGCTGATATTAGCCGCGCAGGGAGACCTACCAGTATCGGTTATGCTACGAGTAAAACACCTTTTGGCCCCTACAAATACGGCGGTGTAATTATAGACAACGACAATAGTGATCCGGCAGTGTGGAACAATCACGGCTCCATTGTAGAATTCAAGGGTAAATGGTACGTGCTGTATCATCGTTCATCTCACGGTACGGTTATGATGCGTCGAACGTGTATTGAACCTATTACGTTCAATGACGACGGGAGTATCCCCGAAGTAGAAATGACTTCGCAAGGAGCTGGAAAACCGTTGGATATATATTCTGATATTGAGGTGGAACGGGCTTGTCTGCTGCATGGTAATGCTCAATTCCAATTATGGAACCCTAACAATGAAGAATTAGCAAAAATCAACAATAATGACAGGGCAATATTTAGGTATGTCGATTTTGGGAATGGTGGCGTGAAAACGGTTGAATTTAAAGTATCCCCCGGAAAATATTTGGGAGATATTGCGATAAATATCGGCAAACCCTGGCACCAACGAATTGCACTTGTTAATGTACCTGCACGGAAAGGTGATGAGAAGTGGATAACTGTAACCGCTGATGTATCAGCAACAGGCGGTGTTCATGAGTTGTGGCTCACGTTTCTCGGGGAGGGTAACGAATTGTTTTCTGTTGATAAATTTTGTTTTAAGAAATAATAGAGATGACATAGAACCAACAATCTCAGCGGTAAACCCATAGAAATTTTTACCGGCGCAGGCTATGGTAAAGTCGAAGAAACTATACTGCCGAAAACCTCTATATAGTGAGAACAGGCCGTTCTATAAAACAATGGAATATTATGTTTCTGTGGCAACTCATAAAACATCTAACTGTCATCTAAAATATTCATTCGCAATATTACCTCAAATGGATTGAGCCTTCTCAGCTTGTGTGGAGAGAAGTATCCTCTTTATTTTGACAGAATACACCTATGATCTCATCCGGGACAAAATAATCAGGGTAAATTATCGAGGCACTATTTCACCGGTTCGCCGCTGAAATACAGTTTGCCGAAAAATGGATACAAATGAAAGCTGCCGACAGTTTTTCCCCATTCAGGGGACCACATGCTGTCCTGCCAATTGGTCATACCCCCGCAGCGATTCAGGCCGGCGCGCCACAATGTTCCGTTTTGAGGCTTGTTTTTCAGCAGCCGGGGGTAATCCTCGAACCGTATCGCTATCTCGATAATCCAGCCCTCGTCAATATCCTCATCATTATTTACCGAACCTTTTACCGACTGGGCGACATGCGGCGTCATGATTACGCGATCTCGTTTACTGACGCCCCCTCCCCGTTTATCGGGATCGTTATAAACGCTCAACAGGTTGCCGATACAGTTTATTTCGAACATGTTATAGGCATTGCCTCCATCAGGATCCGGGTTCCAGAACAGCTCGACACAATCGTCCTTATAGGTCTGGGAGTTGGAATCATAGTGATCGGCCCACATATGCTTATCTTCGCATTTATAGTATACGTATAAAAAATCATCGTCCCAGAGCATTTTAACTTCCGTCTGCTCGAGTTCGGCTTTTTGGATATCCTCATGCTTTTCATAGTTATACCACGGAAATTTGAAATCGCCGAGAGAGTCCGCCGCCTCCCAGTCCGGATCATCAAGAACACCGTCAATGACAATTTTCTCCGTACTTCTCTTGATTGTGAACTCAGCACGGCCCGGTTCTTCATCCGCGGCATACGGAGAAACAGTCATTATCATTGAAAGACTCAGCAGCAGTAATATCTTTTTCATTTAACTCCTCGTCTATGGGGAACGGTAGAATTACATGTATGAAAAATCAATATTATCTCTTCCGGTCTCTTATGCAAGGATTTTCAGCACGCGGATTTGAGCTTACCCAATAATTCGACACTATACAATAACTAACTTCAAAATAAATTTATCGTTCTTCATCCGTTTATGTCTCGGAATATATATTGTATAAGCTATAACGGTTTCAAATCCGAGGCATAAAACATTAAAATAATTTCTTGACATCGCGCGCACAAACAATTATACTGTTACTAAAATAACAGCGTTACATTCGTAACACGTCATAGATAGCGGGGGAATCGTGGATATTTCTGATAAAATTATCGGCAGGCTCAGCCAATACCGCCGCCTTTTGAGCATGATCGCCGAGACCGGGCAAAGCAATATATATTCCCATCAAATCGCTTCATTCGTAAAAATATCCTCGGCGCAGGTTCGCCGTGACATCATGAACATTGGATATACCGGGAATCCGAACAACGGGTATAACATTAAAGACCTTGCCGAAAGTATCGGCAGTTTTATCGATGATGCCGAGCCTCAATTTGCCGCATTGGTCGGCGTTGGAAATCTCGGTAAAGCCATTATCGACTATTTTTCCGGCAGACGCCCAAAGCTTTCGATCGCAGCGTCGTTCGATTCCGATCCACAGAAACAGTCACGTGTTATTCACGGCTGCCGCTGTTATTCTCTGGAGGAATTTGACGAGGTTGTTCGCGATAAAAACATTACAATCGGTATTATTGCTGTTCCGACTGCAGATGCGCAGAAAACCGCCGATATGCTGATCAAAGCCGGAGTGAAAGGGTTGCTGAATTTTGCGCCGGTCCCGCTTCATGTGCATTCAACGATATATATTGAAGATATCGACATAACAATGTCATTGGAAAAAGTTGCATATTTCGCACGTCAATAATAATTGAGAAAGGCTGAAAAGATGGTTTTAAACGAAGTTACGAAAATTCTATCACAGTATCCGAATGCCGGACGAGACGACCTTATTCCAATCCTTCAGGATGTTCAGGAAATCCAGGGCTTCCTCTCCCGTGAATCCGTAATCACTATCGGCCAACATTTGAATCTTCCTGCAAGCAAAATATATGGAGTTGCGACATTCTATAATCAATTTCGTTTCCAGGGTCTCGGCCAGAATCATATTCAGGTCTGCCGGGGAACGGCATGCCATGTGAAAGGATCGGCGA
>Ga0233431_1005175_pt1 | contig 13012 bp, 13 predicted proteins | sample SI_118_April2016_FD_179867 | JGI IMG/M metagenome (GOLD analysis project Ga0233431, IMG submission 179867) | Seawater microbial communities from Saanich Inlet, British Columbia, Canada - SI_118_April2016_200_MG | ecosystem: Environmental > Aquatic > Marine > Inlet | place: Canada: British...
TCTCAATCTATCTGCAATCGGCTGATAGCTGATTTTCTGGCAACAAACTACAGTCTAGGACGGATAACATTACGAAGATGGTGATATCCAGATCTGGATCATTTGTGCAAAGAAAGGTATAAATGAATGAAAACACTATTCGCTATGATTATAGGCTTGGTATTATTGAGCGGTACCACTCATGCCGATGACTATCAGGTAAAACATGCCGGAGCACTAAAAGACATTATGCACAAAGGTGACATTTCGGCAAAATTTTCTCTTATAAAATTGCGGGATAAAGAAGGCTTATATGCTTTAGGGGCAATGGAAAATTTGAAGGGCGAAATACAGATATTTGATGGTGTGCCTTTCAATTCATTCGCAGAAAATGGAAAACTATCATTTGATAATTCTTTCAAGAAAAATGCATCCTTAATTGTATATACTCAGGTTAATGAGTGGGCAGAGTTCAAGATTCCAAATAGCATCGTTTCCCGTAAACAATTGGAAAATTTTATTGAAAGAACAGCAAAAGGAAGAGGTGTTGACATTGAAAAGCCATTTCCGTTCTTAATTATTGGTAACGCAAAATCAATTGCTTGGCATGTGGTTGACTGGGAGCTAGGGGATATGGACCATACCCACAGTAAACATATCAAATCTGGCCCAAATGGAAAGCTTACAAATGCTGAAGCTACAGTACTGGGATTCTATTCCAATAAGCATAAAGCGATCTTCACTCATCATACAACTAATATGCATATGCATTTTAAAACGAAAGATAACAAAGTAGCAGGACACATAGACGAAATAGAACTCGGGCAAAACATGCTTTTGAAATTACCCAGAACCAACTAATTATCACATAATCACTCCACCAGATCGCATGCAGCGCCTGGTGAGTTCAAGCGGTTATCCTACACTGCGAAAATGTTGCAAAATTGCAATAATGTGAGACGCGATGCCTGATTATGACGACAAATACCTTCGCACAGGGGGCGATGGCATTAAGCGCTGTTGGTGGGGAAATGACCACGAAGACTATCAGCGCTACCACGATGAAGAATGGGGCCGCCCCGTCGCCGACGATTTCCGGCTCTTCGAAAAGATCTGTCTGGAGGGTTTCCAATCCGGACTCTCCTGGCTGGTCATTCTTCGCAAGCATGAAAACTTCCGGAAAGCGTTCGCTGGTTTTGACTTCCACAAGGTCGCTCATTTTGACGACCGGGACTTAGCTCGGCTTCTTCAGGATGAAGGTATTGTCCGAAATCGAGGAAAAATTGAGGCAACCATCAACAATGCTCGTCGCGCACTTGAGGTCGTCCACGAGTTTGGTAGTCTTGGAGCCTATATCTGGCAATGGGAACCGAATTCCCCGGAACCTCACTCTGTAAAGGGAGATTACGCACACCCCATTCCCAGCGTCACAAAAACTTCGCAAGCGTTTAGTAAAGATTTGAAAAATCGGGGTTGGAAATTCTTCGGACCGACAACCGCCTATGCATTTATGCAGGCTATGGGTATGGTAAATGACCATATGGAAGGGTGTGCCTTCAGGACGGAGGTTGAAGTTTTGCGCAGCAAGTTTAAACGTCCACAAAAGAGATGTGTATGACAATGCATACCAAGAAGATTGTGGAGGATAACAATGGTTTTGGTGAACCTGTTGTTACTGCTATTATGTTGCGAGTGGGCTTAACCAACTGAAAGTAATGACGAATTCGGACAGCGCTTTGGATATCCCAATTTCGATTTAGAATCAATAGTTTGCCTGAATTCTTGATTGCTCTCAAAAAAAATCTCACAACATAATACTGGCCCCTCGGAAGCACTCCTCCTATGATCGTTTATGGTGGGGAAGATGCTCTGGAGGCGAAAACAAGAAGCAAATCCGGTATAACCAACCTGGAAAGAACAAGAATATTGTGTAAAGTAAAGGAATAATATGAAAAGTAAAAGAACTTTTTCAAAGTTTTCTTATTTCAAGAAAAAAGGCACATAAAATCACGAAACATAATAATTCACGCAACATAACTGCTATCTATTGTAGCCCTCTAAACGATATCAATCGCTGTAATATCCATTAGATATATCAGATATTTTACGGCCTAGAATGCTTTTCAAAATTCAGATTTTCAGAGGTTTTGACAAAAACCAGTCTTATGGACTATTCTCAACATATTCCAGTGATCCTGCTGGCTCCTCAAGTAGAGGGTAGGAGGCATTATATAGGTTCAAATTTTCTGAAAGATTGAATGCCTCGTAAGTTGCTTCATGATTTGGATATTATCTTGGAGGATATTCTATGGGCGAAAACTCTGATAGTGATTCATGGCTTGGTGATCCGAGATTGGATTCTGATCTCGGCAGCAAGGCTGAGCCGGTTCTGCTGCCATGTTCGCTGCCTGAATACGAATACCAGCTCGACCCCTATATTGGATGCGGACATCAGTGCCTCTATTGCTACGCTCTATGCAGTCAAAATGGGGGTTGGATGAATGAAGTTCGATCATACAAAAACCTCTCAGAACGTCTTGCTGACCAGGTGTCACAATTGGATCCGCAACCGATCTATATGGGGTGGTATTCTGACCCCTATCAACCCATTGAAGCTGAACGATGCCAAACTCGAGAATCGCTTCAGGTTCTATTGGATGCAGGTTTTTCGGCATGTATCCTGACCAAGTCAGATCTTGTAGTCCGTGATATTGATGCACTTTTACCAATGCCGGAGGTATCTGTCGGCATTTCTCTCGGATTCTCGGACGATTCCCTCAGATGTCTGCTTGAACTGGGAACACCCCCTAACCATAGTCGAATAACGGCTCTGCGGACGCTCAAGGAAGCCGGCATCGGCACATACGCACTTATATGTCCAATTCTCCCGTTTTTAACAGACATCCCAATGCTGCTTGAGTCTCTTCATGGCACCGTCGACAGTGTGTGGCTTTATCCCATATCCATTCAGCAGGAGGCCGGGAGGAACTGGCAGAATATTTGGGGCGTTGTCAACGAGAGGTATCCCGATCTCGCCACAAACTTCAAAGCCGCTGTCTTCAATTTAAACCACGAATATTGGCAAAAACAACGAACACTGATGAAAGAATGGGCAAAGGAATCAGATGTTGAGTTATTTGTGAACTTCTGAAACTTCATCAAGGCATTCAGTTGTATTTCAAGCCACTGCTGTTCAGGAAAATCTGAAATATAGCCCCGAGGTTCTGAAAAGCTCTATTTTGCCACAATCAGGAAAAAGCGAAAGGACCATAAAATATGGCCAATCTGGTAACTGATTTCTGCGGCATGGAAGTAAAGAATCCCGTCGGTGTCACTTCATGCGATTTTGGGGGAAATGAGAGACTTTTAAGACGATGCGCCGAGCAGGGTATTGGTTGGATCGTTGGCAAAACAGTTCATAGGATTGATGGTCCACACCGCTGGCCTCGACCCTATTTTTATTCTCTGAAACGCTTTGGTAATGACCTGGCGGATACCTGGGTTTGCAGTCAGATGTTCCACAACAAACCTTATGAGAAATGGCGTGACGAAGAACTTCCAAAATGCCTAAAGGCCTGTGAAGAGCATGATATGCTGTTTATCGGATCATGTTCAGGCATTGGCGCCGATGCCGACACCTGGATACCCTTCTTGAAAGAGATGGAAGCGGCAGGTGTGAAAATGGTGGAACTCGATACTGGAGGACCCCACGCAACATTTGGTGCAGTGGATGCGCAGAAGGACGTCGGGGCGCCGTTGGCTATGGATCCCGATACGGCTTACAAGGTAACCAGGGCCTGTGTTGAGGCGGTAAGTATTCCTATCATATTCAAAATGACCCCCCAGTGCGTCAATATGGCTGGCGTAGCCATGGCAGTTGAAAGGGCCGGTGCAGCCGCGATTTCGGCGAATAACGCCTTTTACGGTTGCTGGATCGATCACGAAACAAGAACCTTTTTCGGTGTTCCTTCTTCAATGGGCGGTCTTATGGGCCGGCCCTGGCAGCTCTTCTCACTGGCAAAAGTGATGGAGATAACAGCTACGGTCGACATTCCCGTTTTGGGTGGCGGTGGGTCCTTTACCTATGATGATTGTGTTCGTTATTTGATGGCCGGTTCCGGGCTAGCCGGGCTCTGTTCTTCCGTCTATTCGAGGGGCGTGCAGGTCTTAAAGCGCTGTATTGATGGTCTTAGTCATTACATGGATCGTAAGGGTTATAAAAACATAAAAGACTTTCAGGGCTGTGTGGTTAAGGATTTCAAATATCTCCGGGAATGGAATCGGGAAGATCCCATGGCCGACCTGACACCAATCATCCCCGAGTTCAATGAGGATAAGTGCAAACAATGCGGGGTTTGTGAAAGGGTCTGCCCCTATGGGGCCTTAAATTTCGACAGGAACAAAGATACTATTCCTACGCTTAACCGGGAGTATTGCAATGGCTGTGGTTGGTGCGTTGGGCATTGCAAGCCAAATGCTATAAGGTGTATCCATGCCGACACCGGAGAGGTAGTCTGGGATGGTTTTGGCACCATTGCTGACTGGGTTACAAGCTAATTATCCTTTGATATCAAATTGATATGGCACAACTATTTCGCTGAAATATGCTTTGACCCAGTCAAGATGTCCTCCACTTTCCAAAAAGACTTCTGGGGGTAGTTGACTTGTTCGACGTTAATTTGTTGAAGTTAAACCATAGGCGATGCTAGCCCGTTAAGCTCATGCATCCTTTTCTCTTGCATAATTCATTTTGCACGGCGCACCTCAATTATTCAGTTGATCTGCTGCAACCCTCCTGGTAACTGCGTCTTGATCTGCGATTAATACCTTGATTCGCCATCTGCATGGCAAAGCGATGCTGTTCCAGATTTGGGCTGCGTCTGCCTGTCATTTCCAAGCCTTTATGAGAGCTCAACGCCAACAGTAGACAGAAATGGGAGGTGGCCATGGGATTTCTAGGGAAAATTTTCGGAGGTGGCAATAACTATCCAGCGTTTGAGGCCGATACGAGTGCCGCAAAAAACCTGGCAGCTATTAAAGATCCGCTGGAAAAACTGAGTGAGCAGGTAAAAGACCCGGTGGAATTGAAAAACAACTGCGGTGAATGCAGAGATTGTTATAACACAGAAGGCCCGGATCCTGACCAGATTACCTTTCTGTGTCCTGTCCACGCGTTTGATGACGCCGAAGAAACCGGGAAGATCGACGCGGACCGTTGTCTGAGATGTTTTCTGTGTGTCTGGCATTGCTACAGGAAATACCCAGACGTTAGGGTTTCTAGGATTCACGCCAGCCAGAGTGAAGCGCCCTCCAATTCCCTGAAAAGCGCACGACTGACAGATCCCACAAAAACTTTTTTCAATAACCCCATTCCCGTGCCGGTCCGGCCCACTGCCACGGCTGCAAAACGTTCCGCCCCGGCTTCTCTGATGATGGCTTTTCCCGGGTTGGCTTCCTGAATCACCTTGAAACGGATCCGTTCCGGTGAAATCCCATCAACAACGAGAATCTCCCTGCCCTCGTTGAAGACATCTTCCACAGGCCTATCCCCCACTTTCCCTTTTCTGGAAACAGCCAGAAGCGTCACAATCTGTTCCCGGGCCTGTCCCAGGATAAACCCCACATGATCCAGCATGCGATGGGAAGCATCGGACCCATCCACGCAGGCCAACACATCTTTTCGTCCCGGATCGGGCTTTCGGCAAAGCCAGATGGGAAAGTTCCATGGCTGTTCAAAGAGGGTCTGGGTAACGCTTTCATCAAAGGCCTGTTCCAGCCAGGAAAGCCCCCGCCGCCCTAGCACCACCGCATCATACTTGCCTTCGGACCCCTCCTGGATGATTTCACTCACCTTTGAAAGCCTGCGCGTCCTGAGTCTGATTGAAATCTGTTCCTCTTTAAACCCCAGTTTCAAAAGCTCTGCCCTTACCTCACGAAGCGCCTTTCGCCCGGTGGCCTCCGATTTCTTGCTTAGAAGTTCTGTCTCGCGATCCGCCTCAAATCGGCCCGGGGGCTTGGGTGTCAGATACAGAAGGGTGATTTTCATGGTCTCTTTCTGCACAAAAAACGCCCCCAAAAACCGCACCCCGAAGAGGTTGTCGTGCTTTTCACTGACCGTCACAAGCAGGTGTCTTTCCATTTTTTGACCTCTTTGAACCTGAAAAAGGCAACTTCCCCGTAATCGTCAAAGGATCCCAAATCTTTTAGTTTATCATTTAACGCCGTACTTTTTCATTTTATCATAAAGCGTATTACGCCCTATGCCCAAAGCTTTCGATGCCTTGGTGATATTGCCGCCATAAAACAGGAGTGTCTTTTCGATGGCATCTTTTTCCAGAGCGCTCAAGGTCATGATTTTATCTTGGCTCGGCCGCGGGTTTTCAAACTGCTTTTTTCTTAAATAGGCGGGAAGATGTTTTACGGCAATTGTTTCACCCGTCGTAAAATTCACGGCATGTTCCACCGCGTTGACCAACTCCCGCACGTTCCCGGGCCAAGGGTAATTTTCAAGCCGACTTAACGCCTCAGGTGTGATCTGTTTGATTTCGCGACCCACCTTGCGGGATATTTTATCAACCCAGTATTGCGTCAGCAGACGAATATCTCCTTCCCTGATTTTCAGGGATGGTAGCGTAATGCTGATGACGTTCAGTCTATAATAAAGGTCTTCTCTAAAACTTCCTCTGGAGACTTCCTCGAACAGACTTTTTTGGGTGGCGGCAATGATGCGAACATTAATCGGTATGGCTGTTTTACCGCCTACCGGCACAATCGCTTTTTCTTCCAGCACGCGCAAGAGGTTTATCTGCATTTCCAGGGGCATTTCACCGATCTCGTCTAAAAACAAGGTCCCACCGTTGGCCGCTTCGAACTTCCCTGTGCGACCGCCTCGTTTAGCGCCTGTAAAAGCGCCGTCGGCATAACCGAAAAGCTCGCTCTGGATCAATTCCTTGGGGATGGCGCCGCAATTGACAGGCACAAACGGACCGTGGCGGCAATCACTGGCGCCATGGATCGCCTGGGCAAAAAGCTCCTTGCCGGTACCGCTTTCGCCCAGAATAAGGACGGTGGAAGGTCCAGGGGCGACCCTTTTCGCTTTTTCTATGGTCTGGCGGATGGCGTTACTTTCGCCGATAATATCCACAAACCTGAACTTGGCAATCGCATCCTCTGGTTTGTTACTTAAAAAATATGATTGCTTTGTGGGTGAAAGGGTTAATACAAAACCCCTATTATCATTTTTTTCTGAAAAAACCGGATTGGCCGTTGCAATACATGATCCCTGTCCCCTAGGCATATTGATCAGTATCTCCTCTTTGGTAAACCCTGCCGCCCTGGTCTTAAAAAAGTTCTGTAGCCGGCCATTATAATGAACGGATGCGTTTATGGTTTTTCCCACCACTTCCCTGGGATGGCACCGGAAGGATTTGGCCGCCACTTTATTAATACCCGTTATGAGACCCTGACCATTTACCGCAATGATCCCGTCGGAAACAGAATTTAGTACAGCCTCCAAATATTTATTGATATCATATAGTTCCCCGTAGGATTCGTCTAAAGTTATGCGGTCCTCGATGGCACGGGCCGTAGCGACAATCAATCCCAGTTGGTGGGCGGTCGCCCGTTCGCGGGGGCCTGATATGTCGAGAAACCCGATGATCTCTCCATTCTGTTTTCTGATGGGAGCTGCCGAACAGGTCCATAACTGGTGACTTTCACAATAGTGTTCCGTGCCTGTGACCTGGACAGGATGCCCCAGGGCAAGGGCGGTTCCGATGGCATTTGTGCCGACAAATTCTTCCGCCCAATTGGCCCCGGGGCCAAAGCTTAATCTATCCGCCTGCTTTAGCTCTTTCAGGCCGCCAACGGCTTTAAGAATATATCCTTCCCGGTCGATTAAAACGATGACAAATTCCGATCCTTTGACACAATGGTAGAGCGTATCTATAATCGGTTTGGCCAGCACGCCGAGTTTTTCAGATCGATGCGCCAGTTCTTTCACGGGAATGAACTTTTCACATACGCCCTTTATGGGATCAACTTCAGCAAGTTGGCATCTGCGCCAGGATTGCTCGATTTGATTATTGTAACGAGGATCGTCAATCCGGCCCTTTTTTAAAAAAGTCATCCATGTTTTCTTTTCCGTTTTGGAGGGGAGTTGCCAGGTGCTGCCGTACCATTTGGGGCTAAGAATGGACTTGACCAGAGTATCCGAATCCATTGTCAAGTCACTCTTTACAAAGCAGAATTGATTGTTCTTGCGTACCAGGCTATACATCTGCTTCTCCTTTGCTTTCCGGTCCCCCTGCGATTTCCGTCATTAATATCGGCCTGTTTGCCACATTTTCCATAGGCCTCATGTTCAAATGACAGCGAGCACTCTTTAAAATTCAGCTCTGTTTAAAGCCCCTTGCAACTTTTTTGCCCCTCATCCCAATGAATGCCCCTCGCCCATAACCCTTTGTAACCGGTTCAACCTCTGTTATTTCATTGAGCGGGTGGAAGAGCGTTTGGTAGGACTCTATCTCGCTAAAGCCCGAATTTTCAAGATAATCTTCTATCTCTTTTGACGAATAAAATATGGCGGCACTGTAAAATTTACTCTGATCTTTATATTTTTCATATTCTTGCCCGATTGTGCTTTCTCTATCTACAAACCCTATGATAATATGTCCATCTGATTTGACAACTCTCCTTGCCTCTTCCAGTGTTTTCAAAGGATCATCTACAAAGCAGATGGTGGTGACAAGCAGAACATAATCAAAACTATTGTCATCATATGGAAGATCTTCCGCAACACCTTTGACAACTTTTATGCCTTTTTCTTCAGCAATTTCAGCCATTTTATCAGATGGATCAACGCCGTCTTTTATACCGAAGGGAATTGCAAATTTCCCTGTCCCAACACCAACTTCCAATCCTTTTCCTTTTGGGATCAGTTTTCTAATTAGCTTGAGTTCCGCCTTATATGCCAATTCATTCTTAAAAAACCAATTATCGTAATCCTTGTAATATTTGTCAAATACTTCTGCTTTAGGCATCTTTGCATCCTCCTGATGATTGATTGTAAATTTTGTTCGTTAATCTTTCAACTCACAATTTCTTAAATTTCCGCCTGGTCCGGTTAGAGGCCACTGATTTTGGGCGTACCGGATACAATTGCATCTGCTTTCGAATCAACATGATATTTGCCATGTTTGGCAAAAATGGGCAGTTGCCCATTTCGGGGCCGGGTTTTGGAATTGGCAAAGGGCCGGTGACAGGCTGCCTGGTCGGCATAACCCTCACAGCTGCTGGTGTGGAAGGGCCGACAGAATTGGTAAGATAACCCTCTATCTGCTTTACTGAAAAGAATATGGCGGGACTGAAGAATTTACTTTTATCATTATTTCTTCATAAAAAGAAGACGATTGCCCTTCTTCATTCGATTGTAACGACACGGGACAAGCATTGCAGGCAATCCAGCCTGCAATGCTTGTCCCATTGGCAGACACAGAAATCGTTCCACAATTAAAACAGTTCGTCGCCGCTTTTCCCGCCCAGGCCGGGATGACCATCAAAACGAACCACGCCCACAGCGGCTTTTCCAGCAACGGCTTCGGCAATGCGCGCTGTTCCTCTATTGCCGAACCCACCGCATAATTCGATGGCCGCTATCCCTTCTTCAATTAATTTAAGGGCCACCCTTTCAGCTTCTTTATAGTTATTGGCCGCAACCACGGTCAACTCGACTTGCGGCGTAATCACTGTTTGCCGATCTTTATCAGGATCAACCTCCGGTGCTAAAAATATAAACGCTGCTTTTAATGCCACTTCTTTTCCCTCCTTTTATATCATTTGTCTTGAGCAGCGGACATTTGGCGCCACATCAAGCGCAAACAAGCCGGGATCAAGACAAATGCAATTCTGCCATACATGGGTTAAATCGTACTCTTGACCATCCCACCATCCACGTTGATTGCCTGACCGGTAATAAAACCGGCCTTGTCCGACGCCAGAAATGCCACCATGTTGGCAACATCCTCAGGATCGCCTAAGTGTCCCAGGGGGATGTTCTGCTCAGCGAACCATTTGATGGCCTCCGGGCCCGATATGCTCAGCATTTGTCCCAGTTGATCTCCCAGTTGACCGGGGCCCTCCCAGAGGGGGGTGCGGATCGGGCCGGGACAGATAGAGTTTACCAAAATATTGTCCTTGGCAGTATAATTGGCCAAGTCTTTTGTAAACATAATGACCGCCGCTTTGATGGCATCATAGTCTACCAAACCACCTGGCTGTTTACCGAATATGGATGAAATGTTTATAATACGACCCCATTTTTTTTCACGCATATAGGGAACCGCTGCTTTGCAACAGCGAATCAGGCCGAAGAGCATAAGATCCATATTGAATCGGAACTCCTCTTCGGGAAGCTCCATCAGGTCACTCAATCGCCCTGCTCCGGCGTTATTTACCAAGATGTCGATGCAGCCAAATTTTTCAGCAGCCTGGGTTACAAAACTGTCAACCTCTTTCGGTTTGGTCATATCGATCTGGACCGCAAGAACCTCTATCCCTTCAGCTTTGAGCTCTTCGGCAGTCTCCTCCAGTCGCTCCTTCCCGCGGGCGCAAATGGCCAAATTGCATCCTTCCTGTGCCAGTACCAGCGCGCAGGATTTGCCGATACCCCGGCTAGCCCCTGTAATCAATGCTACCTTCTTACCTAATGATAGATCCATTTAAAGCCTCCTTTCAATTGGGGTTAGTGTGTTTAAATTTACCCTCAACGTTTTAGAGTGTTACCGGCCCTTTGCCATATTCCGATGCAAAAATTTTCCTTTCCATTGCAAATATCATTGTCCGCTCCACATCCACGACCAGGGGGCCGTGCACTGAAAGTCGTATCGCTGCTTGTTGCCCCTTCCTGATTTCAACCTCCCGTTCCCCATCCAACGCCACTACGGAGGGTATAAAATTAATGTCCGCACTTTCCCCGGCCCCCATCAATTGCATGTCCTTGACCGACACGGTTTCAATGATACCGGGAGCGATGGGCGCTGTGACCGGCTGCCCATTGTTGCCTATTCTCAGATGCATGCCGGCAGGCTCCTCTGGCGCTATGGATCGAAGCATCCCGCCTATGGAAGAAAAGCCGATGCTGGCCGGGCTTGTGCGATTTAAAAACACCTGCCTGACTTTATCCATTTTCCATATGGCACGGGACCCGATAAACGCATCCGTACTAACCACGGCATCTACCAGTGCCATATCGACGACTTTGCATTCAATTACAACCTCCAGGCAGGTCGATTGAAACGCTCCCTCTTTCCGAGGAACTTTTCCGGTGGCGATCAGGCCGGCCGCAAGGCCTGCCACCGTTCCTTCGATCATAAGGGGAAAGACGTTGTTGGTCCCGGTCGACAGGGGCAAAATAGGAACCTTGCCGGCCCCCTTGGCCACCACCCGGTTGGTGCCGTCACCGCCCAGGGTCACAATACAGCCAGCCCCTTGCCGGGCCAACAGCTGCGCCGCCCTGATGGAATCACGTTGGTCCGCCTTGGTGTCGAACTGCAGCCTTTCAGCCGACAGGTCGACTTGCAACCCGTCCAGGGCAAGCTCCACAATCCCGTGGTAATCCGGCATATAAGCGATGCGATGGACGCCGGTGGATTGAAGGCCCAGAAGGACGCGGCGCACGATACGGATTTTTTCCTGGTTGTCGAACACGCTGCCGTAGGCCACAAGCCGACGGATATCCTTTCCCGACGCGGGATTAGCAATGATGCCAACCAATGACATGTTTAACCCCTCTTTTTGGTTCTAAAAAATTACGCCATCACTTTTTTAACAGCATCAATGAGTTGCTGTTCGCTTGGCACATAAGCCTTCTCCAACGGCGGAGAAAAAGGAACTGGGCAAAAAGGTGCGGCCACCCGCAAAATCGGTGCATCCAAATAGTCAAAGGCTTCTTCAGCCACCTGAGCTGCTATTTCAGCCCCTGATCCGGCGAATTTTACCTCTTCGTGCAAGATCACCAGCCGATGGGTCTTTTTAACCGATGCGAAAATCGTCTCCCCATCCAGCGGGTAGAGTGTACGCGGGTCCACCACCTCCAGGCTGATCCCCTCGGCGGCAAGCGTTTCAGCCGCACCCAAAGCGGTATGGACCATGTTGGCCGTTGCCACGACGGTGACGTCCTCGCCTTCACGCTTGATATCAGCCTCGCCGAAGGGGATGGTGTAAGCCCCTTCAGGGACCTCCCCTTCAATGGCATAAAGCATTTTATGTTCCAGGAAAACCACCGGGTTGTCGTCACGAATCGCTTCGATCAAAAGCCCCTTGGCATCATAGGGTGTGCTGGGCATAACCACCTTCAGTCCCGGAAGATGCATGAACAGGGCTTCCAAACATTGGGAGTGCTGGGCGGCGGCCCCGATCCCGGCACCGCATGCGGTACGCATGACCATGGGAATTTTGGCTTTGCCTCCGAACATATATTTCATTTTTCCCGCCTGGTTATAGAGTTGGTCCAGGGCCACGCCGATAAAATCGACAAACATCAATTCAATAACCGGCCGGAGACCGACGCTTGCCGCGCCTACTGCTGTACCGACGATAGCGCTTTCGGTAATGGGGGTATCTTTCACCCGCTTTTCGCCAAACTGCTCGAGCAGGCCGGCCGTTACACCGAAACATCCACCAAAAACCCCCACATCCTCACCGGCGACATAAATATTGGGATCACGTTCCATTTCAACCACGTGGGCATCCTTTATCGCTTGCGCGAAAGTCATATTCGACATTATTAATCCTCCTTTTGGATTTGTGTTTTTAGCTTGAAACCCTAAGCCTTACCCAGGGGCTTTCTTGTTGTTTTGACAGGGTTCAAGGAATAAGGCGCTTAGGTATACACATCCTCTGTCAGTTCAGACACATCGGGGAACGGGCTTTCTTCGGCAAATTGTTCGGCTGCGACCAGATCGTTCTGAAGCGCCCCCTTAATCTCTTCAATTCTATTCCCGGTCAGCACCTCCATCTCCACCAGCTTCCGTTC
>Ga0233431_1005176_pt1 | contig 13008 bp, 11 predicted proteins | sample SI_118_April2016_FD_179867 | JGI IMG/M metagenome (GOLD analysis project Ga0233431, IMG submission 179867) | Seawater microbial communities from Saanich Inlet, British Columbia, Canada - SI_118_April2016_200_MG | ecosystem: Environmental > Aquatic > Marine > Inlet | place: Canada: British...
TTTCCTCAGCTTCATGTAACTTGTTACCTTGCTACACGTGAGGTTCGGTTCTAGATTGTTGGTTAAACTTTATCTAGGTTGGATTAGCCAACTTATTCGTACCAGCTTCGCTTGGCACTCTCATAGCAGGCCTTCTTCTTATTCCATTTGTATTTTTAAATACTAGAAAAAATAAATTAATCGCAGGCAGAACAATATTAGGCATTAATATATTTAATTTAAGGCAATGGAAAATAGTATTAGTTGTAAGTTTCTTTCAAACCTTTGTTCTTTATACTTTATATTTTTATGGTGTCAGCTTGGTACCTGCGGCTATAGCAGCAGTGGTAATTGGCGGCGGGCCGCTAATTATTGCAATAACAGCACATTTATTAACTCATAATGATAAAATGACTAAACCCAAAATAGCCTGCATCCTGCTAGGCATGATTGGTATTATCATAATTGCATTAGATAAAAGTCCACTGACAGGCGGAGGAAGTTATCTTCAGCTTGCCGGAATATTGATGCTCTTAATTTCAGCTGTTGCAGGAGGAATAGGCAATATAGTTGTTTCCAAATATAAATCATGTATTAATCCTATTTCACTTACATCTTTTCAAATGATTTTAGGTGGTTTAATGCTTTTCACGGCATCTCTATTTGTTAATGGAATGCCAAAAATAAATATCAAACCTGAATTTATTATCGCTTTATTATGGCTTTGTTTCGTTTCAGCTACAGCATTTGCTATATGGTTTAAACTCCTTCAAATACCTATCGTTAAAGTATCTGAACTCAATATATGGAAATTTATCATACCTGTTTTCGGCGGCATATTCAGCTGGATTATAATACCGAATGAACATCCAACAGCCATTATTATTATAGGTATGGCAATAACTGCATCAGCAGTCGTTCTGTATAACCTTTATGTAAAGAAAATTAATAAGAAAAAATTGCCCCTAAATTAAATAAAATGACAAAGAAACATCGATTACAAATTAGTAAATGAGAAATACAAAATAGATGGCTAATATTTTAAGAACAAGAACATAAAAAATCAAAAGGTCAATTATGATTGCTGTGATGTATCGCTCTTATGTAAAGTCAGGAAGAGAAGAAGAATATCAAATACTATGGAAACGTATAGCAACTTATTTTGTAGAAAAGCGTGGAGCCATTGGATCCTGCCTACATAAAACAGAAGAAGGATATTGGCTCATCTATTCCCGTTGGCCAAATAGCGAAACACGTGATAACTCATGGCCTGGTGAAGATGCCCCGTCAGATATTCTTCCTGATAATATCAAACAGGCTATTTTAGATATAAAAGATTGCGTAGATCAAAATAGAAAATTCCCTGAAATATGTATGAAAATCAAAGGTGACCTCTTATAAAAACAAAAAAGCCACACTCATATGGCGCGGCCTTTTTACATAGTAAAGTTAAACTCCCAAATTACATATCTGACAGCTTCAATCCCTGTTTAGGATCTTTGTATTGTATGAGTAATGCAAAGATTCCTGAAATCACTAAAAATACACCGCCAATAACCAACGCATATAATGAATTATCACTAAGTAAATGTATCATAAAGAATCCAAAACAAAGAGAAACAAATAGCTGTGGAAGCGTTGTAAATATATTTAATATTCCCATACTTGTACCAATATTTTTTTCATCGGTTGAATCGCCTATTATAGCAAAAGGTATGCTCCCACTACCAGCCTGCATAATTCCAACACCAATCATAGGAATAATCAGAAGAGTATGATTTTCTATAAAAAGTAATGATATAAGTGCAATTCCACCAAGTGCCTGGGTTATAGCATATAGTCCTTTTAGTGATGTATATTTTGCTATAATAGGCATGAACAATGAAAAGATTACAGAGAATATTGCATTCCACGCCAAAAGCAAACCTGCCCATACTACTCCTTTAGTATAAAGAGTTGTACCTATGCTTGCACCAAAAACATTTACAGCTATTGCTGTTGCAAAATATACATTCAGCAAAAAAGCACCTAAGCATGAGAAAAACAGTGCGATACAAACCTGCCACATAATTTTAGGCATTTTGAAAATCCCGCCAAATATCTCTGCTGTAGCATGAAATATATTGAGTTCTTTTTTCTTATTTTTCTTGAACTCTTCCATATTTACCGGCGGAGTTTCTTTAATAGAAAAACAACTTATTAGTATTGTAATTAAGAGAATAACTCCGCCTATTTGGAAAGAAAGTCTCGTAATCATTGGAATACCCCCTAAGTGAGATACTGTACTTACACCAAGGTGAGTGAGTATCCAGGGAGAAAAATATGCAATAGTAGTTCCTATTCCACCGAAGAAATATTGAACAATAAATCCTGTTGCCAGCTGCTCTTTAGGCATTACATCTACAAGCAATGCCCTATAAGGACCTTGAACTAAATTTGCCGCAGTCATCATAATCCAAAAAAGTATTAATACAAAAGTAAGAGAGTTTGAAGAAACCATCAAAAAAAAGCAAATTGAAACAATAATTGTACCAATCAGCATAAAAGGCCTTCTTCTTCCAAATCTAGTCCAACACCAGTCACTCCACTTACCTGCTACCACTTGAGTAATGATTCCCATCACAGGTCCTGCAAGCCAGAGTCCTGAAATTTGATTCGGTGCCGCTCCAAGATATTCAAAGATAGGACTCATAAGTGCAAAAAACAGTCCCCATCCATAATTTTGTCCGAGATTTCCGATATTCAGATAGCATATTCTTTGCAAACTTAGGCGTTGTTTCTTCATTAATTAATTTCCTTAATATATGATTATTTTAAGAAATGAGATATGATTCCATTATTTTTTATATAAATTATCTATGATATAGATTTTAAGTAATATCTTGAAATTATTCAATATCAAAAACTTAAGGAAGGAATATATAAGATGGAAGAAATAGATTTAGAAGGAACTAAAAAGCATCAAGGCAGCGGTAAAGCTATTGCATCATTAGTATTAGGTATTGTAGGTATAATTGCATGGATAATACCAATACTCGGTTTGCCGATAACTATTGTAGGATTAGTATTAGGCTGCAAAGGAAGAAAATCTATAAGAAAAAAAGTTGCTGCTTCGGGGATAATTCTTTCAATTATCGGACTGGTTTTATCAATACTAAATCTATCGATAAGTGTATATATTATGTTAGCCAGCCAGCATATTGTAAAATAAAAGCAGAAAATAAGATTTGTTTATTTTAAAAACAGATAAATTTTACACTGTTTACTTTAGTTGGCAAAAACTATCTTATTTTACAAGACCTATTTTCTCCTCAAAAATATATATTACACCATCTTGATAACCACTTAATAACAACAATATTAAATGATTGTAATAATGCATAAACGAAATAAGTTGAGCTGAGTGCGATAATTTAAACTTTGTAATTCTGTTACTATTGGCATACTGAAATAATCATGATTATGATCAATGAGTTTAGGAAAAATAGAGGTTAAGAATGAATCTAAACGTATACTCTGAAATCGGACCGTTAAAAAAAGTACTGTTGCATAGACCTTCTCATGAAATTGAAAATCTTACGCCTGAATTGTTGGGAAAAATGCTGTTTGATGACATTCCCTATTTAAAGGTAGCTCAGTACGAGCATGATTTTTTCGCTAATAAATTAAAAGAATCCGGTGTTGAAGTAGTATATTTGGAAAAACTTGCAGAAGAAACTATTGCCCAAAACGAAGACGTCAAGTTAAACCTTATTTCCGATTTTTTAAATGAAGCACATATTTCAAGTCAGGGAGCAAAAGAAGCTGTAACAAGCTATTTATTAGACTTTGATAATGAGACAATTATTGAAAAATTGATGTCGGGCATTAGGAAAGATGAAGTGCATTGCAATACTCCTAAAAATTTATCAGAATATGTTCATAGTGATTATCCATTCATAACAGACCCGCTCCCAAATCTATACTTTACCAGAGATCCTTTTGTTACAATAGGTTCAGGTATATGTTTAAATCATATGCATACATATATTCGTCAAAGAGAAACACTTTTTGCTGAATATATTTTCAAGCATCATTCTGATTTTAAAGATCAACAGATTCCTTTTTGGTATCAGCGTGATGAAGATACATGTATTGAAGGCGGAGATATACTTATATTAGGCAATGGTATTCTTGCTATAGGCATATCTCAAAGAACTGACCCAAGATCTATTGAAACACTGGCTAATCGATTATTCAATACTAAAGTCAAACCGGAAAGCCCTGTCAAAACTATACTGGCATTTCAGATACCGTCAACAAGGGCATTTATGCACCTTGATACAGTTTTCACACAGGTGGATTATGATAAATTTACATTGCATGGAGAAATAGAGAAATCCTTAGACGTTTATGCAATAACTAATGCAAAAAATGGTAAAGGTATATCCATAAAAGAAGAAAAAGGTAATCTGACAAATATCCTCAGCAAATATATTGGCAGAAAAATATCACTAATCAAATGTGGCAGAGGCGACAAAATAATTGCAGGTAGAGAGCAGTGGAATGACGGTTCAAATACACTTGCTATAAGCCCTGGTGAAGTAGTTGTTTATCAGAGGAATTATGTTACAAATCAAGTATTAGAAGATAATGGTATCAAGCTTCACATTATTCCAAGTTCTGAACTTTCAAGAGGAAGAGGCGGCCCAAGATGTATGTCTATGCCGTTATATAGAGAAGATGTTTATTAAAAATAACTTAATGATCTATAATATTAAAAAGATAGAAACTTTATATTTTTCAGAATTTCCCCCATTATAAAGATGCTTTATGCCTGTTTTATCTAAAGATTTAAAACAAAAAAATACACTGGCATAAAAAGGAAAAACTTTAGGATACAAAAATGTTCTCTTAATTTATTATCAATTACTGCGTTCTTGTATTAATGACTAAAATAGCATTGTACTAAAATTAATTAACCTTACAACTGTTATATATCTTTATATTAAATAGTGGTTTATTAAAAGGAGATACAATGTCTAAAAAAACTTCACTAATTCCAATATTCACAATACTTTTTACAATCATTTGTTTTATTAATGCATATGCACAAAAAAACAATTTAAAAAATAACACTAATAAATTACTGACATATCCCATAGTTGATACAGGTCAGATAAAATGTTATAACAATTCGGAAAAAATCCCCTATCCTAGACCTATAAAAATATTTTACGGTCAAGATGCTGAATATATAAATAATATACCAAAATATAAAAATAATAAAAATGGTACTGTCACAGATCTAAATACCGGTTTAACATGGTCAAAGGCTGTTAATAAAAATAAAGTAAGCTTAATTGAAGCTGAAAAAATAGCAAAGAGAATGACATTAGGAGGTTATAAAGACTGGCGAGTTCCAAATATTAAGGAATTATATTCCCTTATTGATTTCAGCGGATATACAGGCTTTAGCGGAAGACAACTGCATAATGAGCCGCCTTCTAATGCTATACCTTTCATAAATACAGACTATTTTAATTTTGCATACGGCAATACAAATAATGGAGAAAGATATATTGATGCCCAATGGTTAACAAATACTAAATATGTAAGCAAAACCATGGGAGGAGCAAAAACACTTTTCGGTGTTAATTTTGCAGATGGCAGGATTAAGGGATATGGCTATCAAAGAATAGGGCGAAGAGGTGAAAAGAAATTTTATGCCCGTTATGTTAGAGGAAATAAATCATATGGAAAAAATAATTTTACATATAATAAGAATGGTACAATAACAGATAAAGCAACAGGTCTTATATGGATGCAAAGTGACAGTGGCAAATCCATGAACTGGCAAAAAGCTCTCACATATGCAAACAATTTAAAATACGCAGGATACAGTGACTGGCGTCTTCCAAATGCAAAAGAATTACAAAGTATTGTAGATTATACACGTTCTCCTGACACTACAAATTCTGCTGCCATAAATCAATTATTCAAAACGACCTCAATTAAGAATGAAAGCGGACAAAAAGATTATCCTTGTTACTGGACATCCACCACTCATCTTGATGGTCCTAGCCCTGGAAAAAATGCTGCTTATATTGCTTTTGGAAGAGCCATAGGTAAAATGCATGGAAAAATAATGGATGTTCATGGTGCAGGTGCACAAAGAAGTGATCCGAAAACTGGAACTAAAACATTTAGAGGCCCACAGGGCGATGCAATTAGGGTTGATAATTATGTAAGGTGCGTAAGAGGAGGATCAATAAAAACTAGGTCTAGAGCTCCTCATATAAGCAAGAATAAATATCCGAACAAAATAACAGTAGAGAAAAATAATATAAGCAAAAACAGCAATCAAAAACAGTCAACTAGTTCATCGAAACAAAGCCCCAAAATAAATCATGGCAAAAATGATTTCGTAACAAGGTTGGATAAAAATGGAGACAAGAAAATATCAAGATATGAATTTGACGGTCCTAAAAATAGATTTAGTCACCATGATATAAATAATGATGGATATATTACAGAAAATGAAGCACCTATAGGCCCTCCCCCTGTTCACCATCAAAAACAGTCCCAAAATTACTAATTCAATTAACAGAAATATTTTTATTTAAAATTTTATTTATATGTTCCTGGTCTAATGGATAAGCCAAAATCTTGGTATTTTCAGTTAGATTTTTTCCTGTTACGGCTCTAAAATTATCAAATTTACCAATAATCTTAACTTCAACTTTATTGCCATTTTCAAGAAATATAAAATTATTACCTAACACATCAGGTACTATTGCATGAAGAGGAATATAAAATCCCTTTTTCTGACGTTTCAATGGAATTTTAATTCTAATTTTTTCGCCTGGTAAAAAAGTCCAATTCTTATGGTCTAAAAGTAATGTGTCGCCATCTTTTAAATTGTCAGGGATATTCCATAATAATTCATCAGTGATTTTTAGCTTACAATTAATATTTAATTCAACAACCTTTATTGTCCCATAATACTTAATTCTATCATTAAGTTTTACGTATGTTTTTTCAGCTTTGTATAGTTTAAGTTTATTATTCTCATTAGACGGAATTACTTTCCAGACATAGTACACACCTTTTTTTTCCTTATATATTGTGTTATATGGTATGGCTAATGTTTTATCCTGATCATCAAAATATACAACAGGACTCGGATACTCTACAACCTTAATATTTTTATCCTCTAAATTAGAATTTTTCATATAATAAGTTTTATTGGGAACTACAAGAACCAAACTCCCATTCCCTGCTGAATCAAAAGTAAAATATGATAAATTAGCAAAAGTATTAGTTATAGGCTTGTCGTCAAAAGGAGAAATAATTATTATTTTCCTAGATAAATCTAATTGATCTAAAGTCCCCCTTGAACTCTTTACGTTTATGGTAATGGGGTTCATCATAGTTATTTCAATACAGTTAATAAATGCATCATACCAGTAAGATGGCTTTTGATAGACATTGCTTACCATACCATCAGAAGTTGCATAAATACTCGCTTCTTCAATTTGAAATTTAGCAGATTTTAACTGCTGACGAGCGTTCTCTACGAATGCCTCAGCTTTAAGAAAAGCTACTTGAGATTTTTGATAAAGTTTTTTACTTACTGCATTTTTACTGAGCAGTTTTTTGTTCCTAATATATTCAATTTTAGCATTAGCTAAAGATAATTGAGCTATCTTTAAATTAGATTTAGCTTTTTTATAATTATATTCATCAAGTTCAGTAAATTGCTTAGCAGCCAAAGTACCATACTCTGAGATAGAACCATCTATTTTAAAAATGCTCCCTTTTACCATATCGCCTTCATCAAGAACAAACTTAATTTTGCCACTATCATTAAACCTTAAAATATCTTTTAAAAATGGAATAACAGTACCATGTGCAATTATATCTGTTGGAGGTTGATATGTTTTTAGTTGTATAAGTTCACGTCCAGCAAAGGTAGAAAAAGTAATAGTGTAGAAAAACAAAAAACAAAGATTGGTAAATGAACATTTCATTTTTTAAAAGTCCTTACAATAAAAATATAGTATATGAATTAAATTATAAATTAATACTAACTAATAGTCTATACTAAACAGCAAACTTCTAGCAAACCATTAAGTATATTAAATATCAAATGCTTAGATAAAATCTTGAAAGATCAGCTATAATTAACACTGTTGTATATGAATTAAATTTCATTGTCCAAATAATACTATCTGGATAATTACACCCACCTTTAAATAAAAATATTACAATAAAGTTTGGTTGGCAATGTTCAAAAGTTTAACTGATCAGATATATCATTATGATCCAACAAACGAATATATGATAAGGGCATGGATGATGACCTTGTCTGTATGTATAGTAGCATTTTACTGGTTGTATAGCCATAAATCATTCACAAGAATAGGAATTCTAGTACCTGTATTCATGATTTTTATTACCTTCAGTTCCCACAGATATAAAGACAAAATTACCAAGATGTTTGTTTTTTTTCTTGTGTTTAGTTTTTTTGCTTTTTCAATGAGTATTTTTCAAAATCATAAGTTAATAATTGTATTCATCATTTTCTTAATTATATATTTTGTTTATTCATCAAACAAACTTTTTTTTATTGCAAGCTCAGCATGGGTACTTGGTTTTCTAACATTCCTATCTAAAGGCTGGCATGAAGGGACAAATAGAATCTTTGAGCTTTCATTTTGCCTCATTGTCAACTTAGCTCTTCTAATAATATTTGAATATTTTACTACTAAATTGATCATCAGAAATACACTAAAACATACAATTGAGTTAGTGAATGATCTTTTTTATATCTATACAACAAAAGCAAAAAAAAGAACAATAGCCAACAGTATAAAAAATAAATATCTTTATACAAAAGAAGTTGCTTATCGTGGTGATATTGAAGTAGAAAGTATTTTAAAAAATAGTAAATATAAATTCTATCATAGAACTTATCTGAGCTTTAATAGACTTGACGCTTTAATATTCAGCAGCACCTACCTTTTTCCCGGAAATAGAAGGTACACAAAAGCTATTTCAATGTTATACATTTGTTATAGAAGATTAAGTAGAGATATCGAATTTCTAGCCAAATATCATGAAGTTTATGGTTTGATAGAAAAAAACTTTCCGGAAACATTTGATATTGTGAAAAATATAAGTGATAGGCTGCAATTTTTACGTTTAATTCTTATAGAAAATAACTTTGCGAAAAAAAGTTTGAAAAATAATAACTTAACGGAAGAATGGCTAACTAAATATAAATTTCTCATTGAGTATAAATCAAAAACAATAACCAAAGAAGAGCATGAAATTTACTTTTCAATTAAATGTATTTTATCTGATCTTAACACTTTAAAATTAAAATACAGCAATCATAAAGTTCTTAAAATTTTAAAAATAAAATGAAGAATCCATACAATTGCATAACATTAAAACTTCAGAGGCAAGAGGCCTTTTGTGTTGCGGTAGCTATGTCGATTGGGGCTATTATCGCATTTTGTTATAAAACGGACCAAGCTTACTGGCTAATAACTACAGTTGGTTTATTATTCTCTGTTCCAGCCAGAGGAATGATAATTAGAAGATGTAAACATAGAATAATAGGAACTTTTTTAGGACTGATTATTAGTTTCTTTTTCATTAAAATATTCATGTATAGTGATTACAGATGGTGTTATATCCTACCTTTAATTTATTTAATAGTTAATTATCTGCTAGTAGTCACAAGTATCTATGCCATTGCTGTTTTTGCTATATGCCTTCTTGTTCCAATTATGCAGGCAGTAATTGGAACACCATCTTTTTCTATTGATACTATTCTGGTAAAAAGGTTTGAATTCACCATTATTGCCGCACTTATAGCACTTTTATGTGAATATGTTATTTATAAAAATGCAGCCATGAGTTCAAGAAAATATAAATTTAATATTTATTCACATTTTTCAAATTTGGCAAATACGATTGAAACATGTGCAACCAGCTTTATAGAAAAAAAGAAAATGCCAAAAGAATTAATACTAAAGCTCAATAGCTCTCATGAGAGTAAAACCTCTATTGATGCAATGTTTTCCTATCTAAAAATTGAGTTTGAATATGAAGAAAGCAGAAAAGAACTCATGAATTTTACATTTAATCATTTTTGCAAAATGGATGAGTGCATACGAAAAATCATCTGCATAATTAACCATGAATCTTTTGAAGAAATAGAACTTACAAAGCATGAATTTAGTGATTTATGCGCATTTATTACAAATAAATATAAATTTATGATCAGATATGTTCACGGCAAAAAATATATAATACCGGAAAAAATAAAAGAGTTAATTAAAAAAATTGAAAACAACACACAATCATCAGCAACATATTTTTATCTTGAAGAGATATTAAACTTAGAAAAATATTTCAAAGAATATATTGAAAAATTTCAGAAACCAATCCTGGAATAAAATATAAATCTACAGATTTCAATTTTTACCTGCTAGGAAGTGTACATAAATAAAATAAACTATTTTTACAATGTATCGTTCTGATGTTCAAGAAATAAAACTCTTTGCATATTAGAAGTTTTATAACGCAGAGAATTGCTATGAGATGAAGTAAAAGCTTTAAGTTATTTGTTGATTTTTCAAGCGTGCTGCTCTATAGTAATTTTCATCTTATTTCATCATTCAGAGAGTGAAATTATCATTTACGATTTATGTATATTATACACGAGAGGAATTTATGTCAGACAATAATATATACGGCAGTTTTGAAGCAGCACAGGAGCGAAGCGACAGGTTAGAATTAGACCTTATAGAAAACCCTCAGAAATACAGAGTATTGACTGGTGATAGACCTACAGGCGCATTGCACATAGGTCATCTTTTCGGTTCACTTCAAAATAGAGTCAGACTCCAAAGCCTAGGCCTAGAAACATTTATTGTAATTGCAGACTATCAGGTGCTGACAGACAGAGACGTATTTAAAAATATTGCTGAAACTATTAGAGGTCTTGTAATTGATTATTTATCAGTCGGCTTAGATCCTGATAATAGTAAAACATATATTTTTCCACATAGTCATGTGCCTGAATTGAACCAACTGTTACTCCCGTTTTTAACGCTCGTAACAAATGCAGAATTAGACAGAAATCCAACTGTAAAAGAAGAAATAACAGCTTCAGGATTAAAAAGTATTAATGCAGGAATGTACACATATCCAGTTCACCAGGTCGCAGATATACTATTTTGCAAAGGCAATGTTGTACCTGTAGGAAAAGATCAGCTCCCTCACCTTGAAATAAGCAGAACTATTGCTAGAAGATTCAATAATAAATATGCTAAGAAAAATAGACTGTTTCCTGAACCTGCCGCATTATTAAGTAAATCTCCAACAATTCTGGGACTTGACGGCGGTCAAAAAATGAGCAAAAGCAGAAACAATACAATAATGCTTGCAGCAACAGCAGATGAAACAGCAAAGCTTATTAAAAGAGCTAAAACTGACATGGAAAGAAATATTACCTATGATCCTATAAATAGGCCTGAAGTTTCAAATTTATTATTAATAGCTTCATTATCTACAGGAAAAAAACCTGAAGAAATAGCCGCTGAAATTGGCGAACAAGGCGCAGGAAAATTAAAACAGATTGTAACTGAAGCACTAAATGAATGCCTTGCTCCAATTAGAAAAAGAAGAATAGAAATTGAGAACGACCATGGCTATGTTCATGACGTTTTAGTAAAAGGAATTACTAAAGCTAGAGAAGAAGCTGTTAAAACACTTGATGAAGTCAGAACAGCAATGAATATGGTTATTTAAATCTGAATGGTAAAAAGTCGGGTCTTTCCAATAAAGTGTGTAAATTTTCAAAGATTGTATATTAACATAAAAAAGATACAACAATTTTTGTCCGCTGATTCGCGAATGAATTTAGAACAGTTTAGCCGCACCCAGCGTCAGAGATAGTCGTTATTTGTCGGTATGTCCCCCACCATCGGGATGAAGTTGATCGTTTAACTCCATTAGCCCAGCTTGTTATTGATTATGTACTATCACATTATATCCTTGAGCAACAGGCTGTACAAACGAAACATCAGTTAATGATGGCTTTGTTGCATGACTCCCTACTTACTGGAATTTTCTAAAATTAGGATTATTTATGCATTCTTTAACACTTATAATGAACATAACAGGTGTCATGGCCAGATGTATAAAAGTATTTAAGTCCTTTATATTTATTATAAATATGTGCAAATGCTAAATTGCAATTTTTGCGAGGCGAGAATGATGAACTTGTAATATAACCACAATAATTACCTTCTTTGGAGTATATCTTTTCCATATTATGAGAAGAACCCGTCTCAAGAGGTAAAAGTGTTTTGATCTTAATTAAACTGAGTTTATTAGATACTTTAGAACTTTCTATTGCTTTCCTGCCGACATAGTTTTCTTTCTTATTACCTATCATCCACTCACAATTTATCCCAGATAGTGTAGTCTTATGATTAATGTCCAATGGATACAGTAAAAAATTAATATCATTACACTCCATTCTATAAATATTTAGAACATCCCACCCACAAGGCATATATTTTCTAGGTTGCTCTAACATATATAACCATAAATATTTAATTGATTCAACATCGGACCAAATTTCTATCCCTATTTTAGTTTTAACCACAATCGCATTTTTCTTATTTTTTAATTTTACATTTATAAATGTAAAATATGCCATCCTATCAATGGTAATTTCGTATTCTGAAGCAAGTAAACCTTTTGCGGCTTCAAATCTTTGAGGACCTTTAATATTAAAACTAACTATATTTGCCTTAGTAACAGAGGCTCTATTAAATTTCTTAATAGCAACATGCATATAGGACAATGGTTTACATCCACCACAAGATAACAAAAACTGTAAGTCCTCAAAAAGTGGTGGTAAATCTTTAAAAACTTCCCAAAAGGTCTTTACAATTTAGAGTCTGTGCTATACTTGATAATCTTATGATGAACAGTATTCCCAACATTCAGATTCTAATTGCT
>Ga0233431_1005178_pt1 | contig 13004 bp, 8 predicted proteins | sample SI_118_April2016_FD_179867 | JGI IMG/M metagenome (GOLD analysis project Ga0233431, IMG submission 179867) | Seawater microbial communities from Saanich Inlet, British Columbia, Canada - SI_118_April2016_200_MG | ecosystem: Environmental > Aquatic > Marine > Inlet | place: Canada: British...
GCTCCCTCTACAAATGAAAAACCCACCAAAAGGTGGATTTTCATTTGTGGGCCCACAGGGACTTGAACCCCGAACCGACGGATTATGAGTCCGCGGCCACTGGTTGTTTTTATTGAACTTATAAGAGGGGTGTGACTGGAAAGTGACCAGACTAAAAAGAGCCCTCGAAATTCGAGGGCTCGTTGATTTGATTGAAGGTTTTAGGCTACTTCAGATATAACATCTTCACAACCTGGCTATAGTCACCAGCCACCAACCTTGCGAAGTAGATTCCTGTGCTGATGGTCTTACCATCTGTCGTTTGTCCATTCCAAACCACATCATACCAGCCGGCAGATCGAGGTCCTGATTCAAGCGTCTGGACAACCTGGCCCCGAACATCGTATATCACGAGTGAGACATTTGACTCTTCCGGCAATCCGTATCTGATTGTTGTACTAGGATTGAAGGGGTTGGGGTAGTTCTGATCAAGTATATACTCAGTGGGCAGTTCAACAACGTCAGCGATGGAAACATAGCCCACAGTGAACTTAAAGACCTCTGACTCAGTAGCTAATGAATCTGTATCAATGGCAAAGACTCTCCACCAGTACTCGGTGTCAGTTGGCAATGATTCTGTCAATTCGAGACCAACATCTAGATTTGTGTTGGTTTCAAAAACAACGTTTGAGAAACTTGAATCCGAGGCTATCTGTAAGGTGTAGGTTGCATAATCCATCGGATCTGGATCTTCAGCTAATTCCCACTGGAATGATGGCATGTCAGGTAGACCTGCTGCATCATTTTCTGGGCTTAATAATGCAAATCCCTCTGGAGCTTCGGGAACCAGGTCCGTCCAGAATGTTGCAGGTTCTGAATGTGATATACCATCGGTTTGATCCATGGCGATGACTTCCCAGAAGTATTGGGTGTTATCTTCCAGTTCACTCGTCACAAAAGCTGCATTTGTATCAGACAGGACAGAATCATATTCGATACCATCTCCCCACCAATGCATTTCATATGATACCACATCACCAGGATCAGCATCAACTGCAGCTGTCCAGTACATCTCTGGTGTAAGTGTAAGAATTATGACAGAGTCAGGTGTTATCAGCTCTACCATAGATGGAGAGTCGTTTCCTTGGTTAATAGTGAAGCTCTGATAGCCCTCAACGTTAAATGTTGTGAGACCATTCCAGTCCTCTGCAAAGACTGACCAGTAATAAGTCATATTATCTTCAAGCTCCCAGTCAAGTGTCAGAGTGGTATCTTCACCTGACCAGAGTGTATCCATGTCTTCAGGGCTACTTCCCAGCAGAATGTGATACCCAAAGCCATCATAGAGATCAGGATCACTACTTGGTTCCCAGGTGAAGGTTGGACTCAATACAGTAAGGACTTCTCCTTCAGTTGGTAGCAATAAAGCAAACTCTTCGGGAGCTTCGTTATCAGCATTAGTCCAAAAGGATGCAGTATCTGAGAAGGTTACTCCGCCTGAGTCATCAAGAGCACTCACTGCCCAGAAATAGGTCTGGTTCTCGAGTAGATCTTCTTCTGGTGAGTAATATGTTCCAACAACTTCAACAGGAACTACATCCGCCAGCATAGAATCCGTACTGAGGTAGAAATCATAGCCAGTGATCATATCTACTGTGTTACCAGAACCTGATTGATCAGCAACTAGACCTTTCCCTTTTCCTCTAGAGCGCATCGCTATGGTCTGATCGTCTGGATCAGATGATGCTTCCCATAAGAACTCTGGTTGAAGGTTAACGACCATCTCATCCCATACAGGATACAGTAACTCAAAGTACTCAGGTAGATCATTGGATGTGTTTACTGTGAAGCTTTGGTAGCCACCTGTATTTTCGGTTTCAGAATCGTTTAGATCAAGTGCAATTACCTTCCAGTTGTAGCTCGTATTGTCATCAAGGACTTCTATGAGTTGAAAGGATGTATCTATGCCAACATCAAATGACTCAACACCGGGATCTGGCGTATCTAAATACAGAACATACTTCACTGTATCGAGAGGATCTGGATCTTTTGCGGGATTCCAGGTAAACAGAGGAGACTGAGAAATAACAGCCTCATCTAGTAGTGGTGAGGTAAGATCAAAGCCAGCTGGATCGTCGTTCTCGAGATTAATCAGGAAGCTTACAGGTCCAGCCAATTCACTATATTCATATCCGTCAAATGCTTGTACTGTCCACCAGTGTTGTGCATTGTCATCTAATGCAATAGTAACCTCCCACTCTGTACCTTCTGGGTCTTGAACAACTGCAATGGCTGAATCAAGCTGGATTGTCTGTGTAGCATCATATAATCTGAAATCATAACTCAGATTATCTCCTTCAGCATCAGAGCTGTTTGATATTTCTAGGAGAACATCACTTGTGGTTACTTCATCACCGATGAGTGATACCTGGACGGGTATGCTTGGTTCGGTGTTCATCCCAAAAGCAAGGTTTGACCACTCACTCCAGAACGATCCACTGCCCACTCTAGCTCGTAGATAGTATTTCACACCATTCTGCAATGCTGCTTCTGTGTACTGAATAGAGCTAGCACCACTCGCCAATTCTCCAGAATCCCAAATCAGATTGCTCTCAAAGGTTGAGTCTGTTGAAATTTGGACATGGTAGTTTGTTTGGGTTTCTCCCATACTGTCGAAGTAATCGAATGTGATGAGGGGGTCATGTGTTATTAAGTGAAACAGGTCCTCATTGCCGGCTATATCGAGGTTCTGAACTTCCATAACGCGAGTGGTGCCAGAGACCTCTTGTGAGTACCAGCTCTCATTACCATCTGTGTCATAGCAAATCACGGTAAGATAATAGGTGATGCTTGGAGCAAGTCCGGTCAGCGAATGCGATGTAACATTACTAACATTAATTGTATCAGTGTAGAAGAACTCAGATGAATCTGTCTTAAAACAGATTTGATATCCTGCCAGATCTCCAAGCGGACTAGCATCCCACGATAAATTAACAAAATCATTTCCTGTTGAAGTTACACGCACGTTCTGGATTGGAATCGGTGGTGCGTCGATATTGGGTGTGAACAGCCAAGGTGAAATATTCACGCCTACATTTACACTATCACCGGTACCAAAAGAATTTTGATATTGATGATATGGACCATTATTAATGCCCCAGTACATATTTGATGCATCAATTGAGTTTCCAGAATTGAATATTGCGTAAATATTATTGAAGATATTTCCACCTGAAAAATTAACCGTTCCTGAATAATTGTATATTCCATAGTTTAAATTTCGAATAATGTTTACGTTTCCCAAGCTACAGTTTGCACTAGATGCAACATACACTGCTCCCCCCTCGTTCGCATTATTTCCCACAAATGTAGTTGTGTCTATAGATATACTAGTTTGATCATTAAGATAAACCCCGCCGCCATGACCATTAATTGCATGATTGTTAAATATTGTTGAATTTCTTACTGTAGGAGACGAATGACTATAGACATGAATCCCTCCTCCAATAGGGATTGGCTCCCAAGGCGCACTACCTCCTGTTGTATAATTTAATGCAATAATTGATTTTCGAATTACTGGATAAGAATACGATGCGATATGTAGTCCACCGCCCCAATATTTTGCACTATTGCGAATTATATCAACATCCTGGAATATTGGATCACAATGGCCATCGATTACCACACCGCCACCTCTATCATTAGTATCATTACCCTGTATCTTTACGTTAGTAATTATTGGATCACAGTGATACACCATACTCACTCCTCCTCCTCTAGAAGATGCATGGTTGCCGATTATTTCAGTATTATTTATTTGAGGGCTGCAATATTGCCACATGAAAATACCGCCTCCGTTTGAATATGATGCAGTATTAAAGGAGACACTACACCCTGTAATCACCGGACTTGAGTTATCGACTAAGTACAACCCGCCACCAGCTTTGGAAGTGTTTTGATTTATTGTAACATTCTTCAGAACAGGGCTTGAATTGGTCATATAAATGCCACCCCCTTCTTCGATGGAGTTATTATTACACACCCTTGCATTTTCTAGTCGCATGCCACTTGATTCTAAATAAATTCCTCCTCCTTTATTTAATGAAGAACAATTATTTATAGCAATATTGATTAATTTTGGGGCAGCATTTTTTATATATAAACCACCTCCATAAGTTGCGTTTCCACCACTAATTATTTGAAAATTTTCAATTATTGTATTTGAATCTATAAAAGCAGCCAAAGGAGAAATTCGAATTACAGTGCCCTGTAATTGGCCATCAATAATCGTATTACTTGAATCTCCTGCACTGATCAGCTTGATCCCATTCGTCTCTGGCCAGATGATGTTTTCGTAGTATGTACCTGGTTGGACTAGGACCGTATCCCTCTCATTTGCGGCGTTAAGACCTGCTTGAATCGTGGAATAGTCATTAGGTACATCGATAACTATCGGCACAGGTGTACCATAAGGTGAAGGATAAGCACCCAAGTCAGCTAACGAACCATCTGGATCTAAGGGTGATGTTGGATCACCTGCATCAATGGAAGGCGAATCCGACCGTAAGTTGTAGTCCTCAACAACTGAATCAATAAAAAGAGGATCACTATGTATGTTACCATTACCTACAGTCGATGTAGTGCCCAACAAATCATCAGAATATGTACTGTCAACTCGTGAATAGGTGATAGTGAGATAACTTCCATCGTCAGTGCCACTGAAAGAAGTTTGTATATCTGCCAATTCATTGCTATATATTATGGAGTTGATAATATCCGGTCTTGCATATCCTGTACTTCGAATTCCAAATTGTTCACTTTTTACTAATGTACAATTCTGTATTATCAAATCCGAGAAGTGACCATTCCCTCCGTGATGTTGCACTGCGATTAAAACGCTGTCTGCAATAAATAGGCAATTCTCAAGTATCGGTGACCCATTATGAGCCCAAAATAGTGAAACGTTATTCCCACTTTTTATGATACAATTTTTAATTATAGGAGAGGGCCCAGTTCCAAAGTTGTTACTTTCCAGTGGAAAGCATGCAATTCCATCACCGTTTGCAGAACCTTCTAAGTTTGTGAATCCAGACACATCACCATTGATTATTGTAAATCCATCCAAGACTGAACTATTGGTTTCACCGCTATAGAACGCGAAGCCTCTTCCCGAACCCTGACAATCGATAATGGTTGTATCTGCCCCGTGGGTTGATTTGACTATTATCTCCTTACCATCGAAACTGACATTCTTATTGTCCAGTCCTGAATAGATACCAGGATCTACCAGCACAGTATCACCATCAACAGCAGCATCAATACCTGCCTGAATAGTAGTTTGATCAGCTGGCACGTTAATTACAGTTGCTGATAATGATATTGCGAGTGAAAGAAGTACAAGAATAGAACGAATCATAATAATCCCCATTTTGATTTTTAACTAAGTCGTGAAAGGTAACTAAATGACACCACATATCCTTGTTATTAGTCACATTTGATAGAAATTCGAAAGGGTTCAGAACCAAAACTGGATACAGCAATCAATTGGTTCCAGGTTCGAGTCCTGGGCGGTGTACATAGATACCGTTGTGTTGAAAATAGGGGTATATCGGTGCTGCAGGAATTGGGTAGATTACTCGATCATTTCTTCTTTTTCTTGGGCTCATAACCCAGGAAGTCGGGCCATCCAGACCATCCCTGATCTTTATATATTGTTTCAGGATGGCTAGGGATATCTTCTGGTCTCTGGCCACTCGGACTGTACTGTTTCCATTCGCGCAAGCTTTCAAACTTGAGGGATTTGGCAAACTTACTGGCTTCTGTAAAAGATCTATATTCCCCCCAACCTATATTTCCTAAAAAGTCAGACCAGGAAATCCACCCCTTGTCAGCATAAATTTTATTGGGATGTGCTGGAACATCTATAGGTCGCTCGGAATTTTCAAAATACTCTCTCCAATCACGATAACCCTTCAAGCCGAGTGATTGTGCATATTCCCTGGCTTCTCCAAATGGTCTAAATTTTTTAACTTTAACAGAAACATTCCCAGTTCCTAGCCAATCTCCAAAACCAATCCAACCGTCATCTTTATATGTGTTCCGCGGACTGGCAGGAATATTATCTGGCTTTTGACCACTTTTACAAAACTGTTCCCATTCACTGGTCTTTTTTAACTTTAATGACCGAGCAAAACTTCTAGCCTCTTTAAACGGCAAGAATGCTCCCCAACCACTTACTCCAAAAAAATCAGCCCATGAAATCCACCCTTTGTTTTTATATGTATTGTCTGGACTAGCAGGTATATCAACTGGCCTCCGTTCGCTCTTGGAATACTCCGCCCATTCATGATATCTTTTCAATCCTAATGATCTAACAAACAATCTGGCTTCTTGGAACGATTTAAAATCTTTATTACTGTTTGAGATGTTTCCAGTCCCTAACCAATCACCCCAGTTTTTCCAGCCATTATCCATATATGTTCTGCTCGGAATTGCAGGGATATCAACTGGTTTTTGACCGCTTTTGGTGTATTTGAACCACTCTTGTTGCCCCTGAAATCCAAGAGATCTAGCAAATTTTCTAGCTTTCGTAAAAGTTATGAATGTTCTATTTGAGTTAGCAACAGAGCCAGTCCCTAACCAATCACCAAACCCAAGCCATCCTATGTCTAAATAGGTTCTATTCGGATTCGAAGGAATATCCTCTGGTTTTTCACCACTCTTACAGAACTCTTTCCATTCACTTTGCCCATTTAAGTCTAGCGACCTTGCAAATTCTCTGGCCCTGTCGAAGGATCTGAACTCCCTTAACGAGGTTGCAACAGCCCCTGTACCAAGCCAATCACCAAAACTAATCCATCCACTGTCCTTATATGTTCCCTCTGGTGTAGCGGGAATATCTTTTGGCTTTTTGCCGCTTTTGCTGTACTCATGCCATTCATTTCTGTTTTCCAACCCAAGGGATTGTGCAAAAGATCGTGCTTTTCGAAATGGTCTATATTCCATTAAATATGTAGCAACAGTTCCAGTGCCTAGCCAATCGCCCATGCTAATCCAACCGCTATTTCTATACGTGTATCGCGGCGAATCAGGAATATCGGCAGGTTTCTTGCCACTATTTATATATTCTCGCCATTCCTTGCGGCTTTTCAATCCAAGCGATGTAACATATTCTCTAGCTTCGTTAAATGGTCTCCAACTAAGTCTTGCTAGCTTATTCCAGACCTGCAATTCTATTGATTCTACAAACTGATCTAAGTTAACCCGTTCCAACAGACACTCAGTCAGTTCTGGAGTAAACTTGTTGTCCTTCGGCGGCTTATTATCTGCCTTATCTCTAAAATATTCAACTATCCTTTCATCATTAGAAGCCAAAGCTCTCAGCACTGTGAGAATTGTCTGAAATGCCCCACTATTTTCAAAGTCTGATTCATCTTCTATGAGTACAGGAATAATGATATAGCCGAAGTCTTTGCCATCAGATAAACGTAAAGCGCGTCCTACTGCCTGAACAATATCAACAGCACTCCTTTTAGGATCTGCGAACAACACCCCATCAATGTTTGGCACATCCACACCTTCAGTGAGGCAGCGGGCGTTACTGATTAACGCTTTGTCCGAGCTAGCAAACTCTTTGATTACTCTTGCCCTGATCGAGGTAGGAGTTTTTCCAGAGACAAAGAAAGTCTCGACCTGATCTGCCTTTTTCTTAATAGTCTCTGTGAATGTTTGCTGGTTGCTTCTAAAAGCTTGCGCCTTGGTAATGCTCGTATGAAAAGATACAGCATGCTTGATTGGATACTTTTCCATAGCTTGATTTAGAGCTACTACCCCTGCCAGCATTTCTGCCTGTACCCCATCGTCCCACTTGCCGCGGTCAGGTTTTACAATGGCTCGTTTTTGTATATATTTAGCCACATCTTCTTTATGAATTAGCATGGTCAATATCTTATAGTCTGATAAAATGGGTGGCTCTTGCTCCAGAGCCTCCTTGAATGTCAATAATTCGAAAGTATCACCATAGACCTCAGGGTTATCCATGCTAATGATCTCATCACGATTGCCAGCGTAACGTCTTTCGGTGGCTGTCATGAAGACACGTTTTCGAATCTTGATATTCTCATCTGACAAGAGGTGAGCGAATGTTTTGTCTCTATCTCCAACGGTCTTGTGCGCTTCGTCCATGATACCAAGATCAAACACCCGCTTTGCGATACGAGAAGCCTCAGCTAGGACTTTCCCACTCTGATAGGTGGTGAACACAACCTTAAGCCCCTGAGATCGCTTACGCAGCCATTTGGCAATGATCTCTGGGTCTGTATTGGTCGGGATTCCCAAATCCTGAGTACTAATGGCTGAGTCCACTTCACCTGCAGTCTTATCACTACAGATTGCAATCCAATCTACAGTCTGCATGTTGGCTATGACTTCTCGCAACCAGGCTTTCAACGTTTGATTGATTAGTGATAGGCTGGGTACAGCAATAACAACAGTTTTCGCCTCTAGCTCTTTAGCAATCCAGTACGATGTGAGACTTTTACCAGTCCCGCAGGGCATGATCATCTTACCACGAGTAGCCTTCTCTAAAACGAAGTGCTGATAGGCATGACTGACGGCTCGTTGTTGATGCTTCCTTGGCTGAAATGGGATTGGTCGAACAATTTTTTGAGCTAACAGCTTTTTGGCTTGCTTGAAGAATTCTACATCCAGGTCTCGCCAGACTTCTCCAGCTAAAAGTTTTACATCTTCTTTTTGGTCTTTGAATACATTTGCCGAGCGGTCTACTGTGGTAGCAACCAAACCAAAGCTGATACCTTTTGCTTTAGAGAAAGCTAAACTTTGAAAGGTTGATATTTCGCGCCAGGTGAGGGACTTTGATTCATCTGCTTTATACTTACACTGAATAGCCCAATATTCACCTTCATTGGTTTCAGCTATAAGGTCGATGCCCATATCTTTTGTGGGCAAATTGAGTTTCTTGAGTGTATTTGTTGGGATTTCGTTGTACAGCCACACGGTTGTTAGTTTACTGACGTAGCGTGGATCAATCTGGAGGTAGAGCTTAGTTAAAAGCTCAAAGATATCGCCTTTGTGCTTCGTATTAAAACAAGCGTCAATTTTGGCTTTGAGGTCGAGCCAGTTGTTGCTTGATGATATTGTTTGTCTTAGGTCCATACAAATATTAACAGGTTTCTATTCATCTCGTATGCAGTGGGTCAGATCTAAGCATATCCAGGCTAAATCACTTGACTTTAACTACAGTACCTTCGTTTGGTACAATGTTAACCTTGTATTGTCTTGAATCTATTTTTGAAGTAAAAACATTTAAAGATGTAGGATACTTAGACGTCCACCCCATGACTCGTTTTTCGTCCTTCTCTGTGATATGTGACCCTAATATTATTCCCGTAAGGCTTTTCGGTTCAATGTCAAAATACCCATCCCCACCGACAGATATACCACGAATAATTCTCCACTCCTTTTCATATCCCCAATCAATACTTTTTACGCTTATCATATTGATCGTATTGTTATGATTATTAAGATCCATAATGTTTATAACTGGATACTCGTGCTGATATTGGACTTTGATTGCTTGCCCAAATATGTTTGTATCATCACTTGTATCAAATATCAGGCAGACACCTCTATGGGAGTCTGCATAATGAGACCACATTAATAGATTATCATTAAGCTCGGATAATGAGAACACCCCGTATCTTGTGAGCATTTTCCTAATTATTGATCTTAAATCTCTACCGTCCCAAGTAGAATTCTTTACCATGGACTTGGCTATTGGTGCTAATTTTATCATCGACTCGTTTGGATACTCAACACCTAATTCTGTTAAAAAATACTCATACTGTTTGTCAGGATCTCTATAGTACTTAACTCTTGGATAACAATCAAAAGGATCGTTGAATTTTATTGGACTGGGAAGGTAAATCCTTTGATTCTTTAACATATCTTCTAAATGCTTATTTACTACGCGATATTTGTATAACTCATCACGTTTGTATGGTCTTATTTTTTCGAGTAAATCTTTTGGGAAGTCATTCATTTGCATTTAGTGTCCATTCTATTGTTCATAGAACCCAAATTGTGCAACTGAACAATCTGTAATTCGAAAATGTATTCCACTCAGCAGGTTAGATTCCATATAAAAATGATTCTTTGTCATTTTTAGTGTTCCTTGGGATTCGACATAAATGCCTGCTCTGTAAAATTTTACGAATTCTGGTTCGTCAGTACGATGTGAACCACTATAGGTTTTATATGATACATACTCTCGAAATGTGTATGCAATGGGTAAAAATGTAATCTCATAATCAAATTCATCTCTTGGAGAGAGCGGATCATGGTCATGATATCCCAATCCGAAATGATCAAAACCCAAAATAATTTCTATTCCAATTTGAACCTTATACGCCCTCTGCAATGCTAATAATCCGAACAAAGGGTGGTCAGGCATTTTATTTGCCTCACTTGGAATATTAAAGTTAGTATTATCTAGCCCAAAATATTCAATCAATTCAGATAATACATTCTCTGGAATATTATACTGGTGACCAGAAAGGGATGATACTGTTTGCGTTAACGGAAAATTAATAACCCTATGGGGCAAACCTTTTGAGGTATAGCTTTTTAAGTTCTGGTGCCATCCACCACTACCACCTCGTTTAATCTTTCGTTTAAAACGGTTGAAATCCACCACTTGGCCACCCCTTCAAGGAAAAATTGTAAGTTATTTGTCCATCCACATCATTTTCGTTTTGTACGCCCCCGCATGTGAGTCAACTCGGTGTTAGAGTTTGATTCTAATGATAATCTAATAAAGAAAATAAGTGACGATTACTGTAACAATACCCGCATATACTAGTTTCATACCCCCAGCGTTTCCGTGCTTTTTTACTTGGATCACGCCAATTACAATACCGATTAAAGTAAATATATTAAAGGTTACTGTCTCAATAGCCAAGTAGTACAAGTGCTCCATATTTCCTACCCTGAGTGCTGGCAGAACATTCTCAAATATATATTTACCATCAGCGCTGACATATGGGGCTAAAAACATTATCCAAGTCCAAAGAATTAGCCCCCAACCATATTTTTCAGGTTTTCCCACTATTGTTGCCTTTCATAAATGCCTGTTTCCACCACGCATATATAAGATATATCCCTAAAGCTAAGGCAAGAACACCAACTAATTTGGGATAGATTTCATTGTATTTATGATTTTCGGTGATAGGATCAAAAAACAGGTTTTTGATACCACCATAAATCCACAATCCTCCGAAGGCGAATGCAAATATCCCCCATACCACATTCTGAATTTTCTTTTTCACGAACATTCTCCACAAATATTTATCTCAAACAACTTTAATGCGCTTTGCTTGAGCTGCTTCCCGAACCAGACTCGCTTTGTCCGATAATTGTATCCATCCACGTCATTTTCGTATTCCACTTCTTTGCGTGTAAGTCCGCTCTTTGCTACAGTGCATGAACTCTACACTATTCACCTGCGTAATTGTCTTCCCATGCTTTACAGTAACTTTTAGAAACCGTTGAGAAAACGTTTATAATACGTTCACGGGTGTTAGTATCAGTGATATGCTTATTTAAAAAAAACAAGGATTCTATAATGCAACCTTGATCGACATATACGGGTCTTTCAAAAGAATCGCTTGTATGAAACACCCAATACCCAGGCCAACGAATATCTGAAGGATTCCGTGCAACACTTTTGCTATACTTTACGCCCATGGTTAATTCCAATGATTCCACCAGTAAGCTTATGAAATCAGTGAATGTGTACTCTACAACAGCCCCTGTCATATCTCGCGCCTTATAAATCTCATCATTACCTTTTCCACCAACTGGTGATATGTGAAAAGTAGTTTCTTGTACTGCCACAAATCGCTTCTTCCTATATCCATATTCGAAGCCAACTAGACCAGCAAAGAAAGAAAAGGACAACCCAAAAATAATTGTCTCGAGTGGTGTTTCAAGTGGACCTAAAACTAAAGCGAGAATGAAAATAGAGGCTATTGCAACCCATACTATGTATGTAAAATATTTGCCAAAATGCTGCTCTTTTTGCTCAATAATTCTATTTAGAATATCACGCATCTATTATCCTCCTCAATCTAGAATCCCTGACACTATAACGACTCCAGCTTCTACTGTGAAGCTGGTCCCGTCACAAATGAGTGTCCAGGTTCAACATAAAAACGAAAATCACTCCATTAGCTGAGTCGTAGCAAGCTGTTGTTAGGTTTTTCATTCTGAATATTTCTTCACCATAAATGAAAGATAGAGTGGGATACAAAGCAGTACAACCGTAGCAGTGTATAGGTCCAGATTATTCATCTCAGACCAAATCTCAAGTAAATACCATGTTTCAGCACCAACTGGAATGCAAAATGCGAAAAATGCAGAAATCAACCCATCACGACTGAATGCATTGTATACTGTCCACATATGAACAAAAATGCCTAATATTAGACAGCTATTAAATGTTTGCGCAGCATAACGATTGATCTGTTGAACAGCAAAACTGTTCTCTTTCTGGAACAGGATAGCTGTAACAAAAAATATAAGTATTGAGATATTAAGATGAACAAGGTTATAAAATATCCCATGATCACCTGCAAAGAATCCAAGTGCATAACTCGTTACTGTCAGGATTGACCACAATGCTGCAACTAGCAGATTAGGGAGTAACTTTTCAGTTTTTGCTATTTTGGAAAAAACAAAGATTGAAGCTATTGGTGCGAGTGTAGCACCCGAAACCCACATGATACCCACACTCAATAATGTGCAAAGTGGGCCAATCTTGGGAATCACACTAGCGATTGTAACAAGTAGATAAGCACTAACCGTTCCAAAAATTATTGGTATTACATACGCTACCACCGACATTATTGAAGCGATGAGATATCGAAGATTCGTATTATTTATTTTCATTTGTTCCTCAAAGGATGCTCTAGAGGAATAAACCTAACGCTCTAGGCTTGAGCTGCTTC
>Ga0233431_1005182_pt1 | contig 13000 bp, 11 predicted proteins | sample SI_118_April2016_FD_179867 | JGI IMG/M metagenome (GOLD analysis project Ga0233431, IMG submission 179867) | Seawater microbial communities from Saanich Inlet, British Columbia, Canada - SI_118_April2016_200_MG | ecosystem: Environmental > Aquatic > Marine > Inlet | place: Canada: British...
TAAAGGGTTGTGATTCGATATCACCCACTGTTCCGCCGATTTCGATCAGCATGATATCCGCTCCGGTTGTTTGGGCTGCCAGACGAATGCGTCGTTTAATTTCATTGGTGATGTGTGGAATGATCTGAATGGTCCCGCCGAGATAATCTCCCCTTCGCTCTTTGGAGATCACTTCATCGTAAATTTGCCCCGATGTGAAGTTGCTGACTTGAGTTAACGGATTATCAATGAAGCGTTCGTAATGCCCTAGATCCAGATCTGTTTCTGCGCCGTCGTCAAGAACAAAAACTTCGCCATGTTGGTAGGGCGACATGGTTCCGGGATCCACGTTGATGTAGGGATCGAGCTTCTGGACAGAGACGCTGAATCCGCGTTCTTTCAGGAGTAAGCCCAAGGCAGCGGCTGTGACGCCTTTTCCAACTGAGCTAACAACACCGCCTGTAAAAAAAATATATTTGGTTTCCATAGTTTTATTCCTGTATTTTTCTAATGCATAAAAAAGATGCGGGGAGGATGCCTTTCTTAGGCATCCTCCCCGCATGGGGTTTCTTAGGGGTGGGGGCGATAGGGGTTTTTCATTCTACCAATTTGACCAAAACTTCGGCTGCGCGCCGCATTTCAAGGAAGATCATGCCAAGTTTTGCTTTTTGTCGTGCCAGAGCGGTTAGAACGGCCTCGTCTCCGATAGATGTCAGAACGATAAAGCCGTCTGTGCCTCTGATAAATACCTGATCAAGTTCGCCGCGTCCAAGTTCGCTGGCAATTCTTTCGCCCAAGCTGAGCATTGCGGCAGACATTGCTGAAACGCGATCTTCTTCTACATCTGCGGCTAATGCAGATGCCATAATTAGTCCGTCTACAGAGACAACGGCCGATGCTTCAATATCAGGTGCAGCGATCTGCATGGCACGCAGACTTTCTACCATTTCTTCGCTTCGAGATTTGCTCATACGAGGGGAGCCTCCGTTAGTGTTTTTCAGAACGGATTGAGTCTACCATAAAAAGCGACTCTCAAAGACGACCGATTCTCCTAATTTTGCTCTTTTCTTGGAAAATCATTCCCTCAATTTATGCTAAACTTAGAAGTTGCGAAAAACACTTAATAGAAGGCGAAAAAGAGAAAATGACAGAGACCTACCTCATCGTCGGTTTGGGAAACCCGGGCCGAGAATATCACGAAAATCGGCATAATATTGGCTTCATGCTCATTGATAGCCTGGCTTCTCGCTTGGGGGCAAAAATGTCTCGCATGCAGTCAAAGGCTTTGGTTGCCTCTGCGCGTCATGGCGATGCGAAAATCATCCTTGCTAAACCGCAAACTTTTATGAATCTTTCCGGGCAAGCCATTCAGGGACTGCTTCGTTTCCATAAAATCCCTCTTGAAAACCTGCTGGTTGCTCACGATGATCTTGACCTGCCTTTTGAGACCATTCGCTTGCGCCCTGGTGGTGGTGCGGGAGGGCAAAAAGGGATTAAATCTACAATTCAGCATTTAAGCACAAATGATTTCCCGCGTCTGCGGCTTGGCATTGGTCGCCCGCCCGGTCGCATGGATCCTGCCGCTTATGTTTTGCAAAATTTCGCCAAAGGTGATCAGCAATTTCTTGCAGAAACACTTGATCGTGCTGTAGATGCTGCTCTTAGTTTCGTTGATGAAGGCTTGGATGCCGCGATGAATAAATTTAACGGGATTGCTAACTAATCCCATGAAAGCTCTTCTCGATTCCATCCGTGCGCTGCCTCTTTATACAGATATATTTTCTGGCATCGAATCTGGCGAAAACTTTGCCGGATTAGGATTGCCCCGTGCCGCACGCCTCCCGATGCTTGCTACCCTTAGTGAAGATTTGCGAGTCCCGATTCTTTTTCTCACTGACCGCGCAGACCGAGCATTGGAATTCTCCGATGAGCTTTCGTTTTGGCTGAAAGATTCGCCGCGCTATCTTTTCTCTCAACCTAATCCCGCTTTTTATGAAGATGCGGCTTGGGGCGCCACAAATAGGCGTGAGCGTATTCAGGCATTAACAGCCTTGGCTGCCTATCATCTTCCCTTTGCCCAAAAACCGAAATCTCCGCCAGTTATTATCAGCTCAACGCGTGCGTTGATGGCGCGTACTCTCCCGCGCCGAGACTTTTTGAAAGTATCCAAGCGTCTCAAAGTTGGAGATGAGCTACTTATTACAAAATTGCTGGAAACTTGGGTGAGAATTGGTTATAAGGCCGTTAATACTGTTCTTGAGCCCGGGCAATTCTCGCACCGTGGTGGTTTGCTCGATGTTTGGGCGCCAGCAGAAAATCTCCCCGTGCGTTTGGATTTTTTCGGGAATGAATTAGATGTTATTAAAAGTTTTGATCCTGCATCTCAGCGAACAATAGATAATTTAAAAGAGATTCTAATTACACCTGCCCGCGAATACTTTTTGCCTGCACCAGACTCTCCGCTTTCTACACTTTATTCATCTTTCTCTGAATTTCATCTGCCTCTCCTGCACTCTTTCCCCGCTAGCTTGCTCGATTATCTTCCGTCAAAGGCTTTGATTCTATTTGACGATCTCAGTTTTGCATCTTCAACTGCAAATGAAATTGAAGAACAGGCGGTTGAGTTTAGAGAAGAGAATGTCGCTGAAGAGATTTTGGATGAAAGTTTCCCATCTCCCTATTTATCATGGTCTGAATTGGAAGATAGTTGGCATAATCGCCCTCGCTTGGAATTGGGTTATTCCACTGCACGAGCAGATATGCCCTCGGATTTTGCTGCGCTGCCACGCTTTAGCGGGCGTTTAAAGCCTTTTATGGATTTTGTCGCTGAGCGCATCGCCAGTGGGGAAGATGTTTTTATCGCTTCCCGACAATGCGAACGGCTCTCTGAGCTATGGCGTGAGCGCCATGCTTTCGAAGACTCAGAGTATCATTCGCCGACTTTTATTTGCGACTCTTTGTCGGGAGGCTGGAGCCTAGCCCCCCTCTTTCCCCCCCGCGCGCGGGGGGGAAAGAGGGGGGGCGATGCCACAATTCACCTGATCTCCGATGCTGAAATCTTTGGATGGGAACGTCCCCGCACGCGGCGCAGACAGCGAAAAAGAGCGGATGCGCCTGAAGCCGCCTATGCGGATTTGAGTCCCGGTGATTGGGTGGTGCATATCGATCATGGGATCGGAAAATATACGGGATTGGTTCAGCGCAGTCTGGATGGAGATGAGCGCGAATTTTTGCGCATCGAATATAAGGATGAAGATCAGCTCTTTGTGCCCGTGTACCAAGCTGACAGGCTGACCAAGTATATCGGCGCGGATGGCAGCACACCTGCTCAGGGACGTTTGGGTGGTGAAAGGTGGCAGCAAGCCAAAAAACGGGTGCGTGCCGCTGTTCAAGAAGTGGCAGAAGATCTACTTGATCTATATGCCCATCGAAAAGTCGCATCCGGCTATTCATTCAATCCAGATACAGCTTGGCAGAGAGAGCTTGAATCCAGTTTTCCTTATGTGGAGACCGACGATCAAGTTCGTGTGATCGAAGAAGTGAAAAAAGATATGGAATCCGCGCGCCCGATGGATCGTTTGCTTTGCGGCGATGTGGGTTACGGAAAAACCGAAGTCGCCTTACGCGCTGCTTTCAAGGCGGTCATGGATGGGCGGCAGGCAGCCGTTTTGGCCCCGACAACGGTCTTGGCGCAACAACATTTTGAAACTTTTCAGCAGCGAATGGGCGCTTTCCCGGTAAAAGTGGAAATGCTCTCTCGTTTTCGCAGCCCGCGTGAGCAAAATAAGATCTTGTTTGAAGCGGCAAAAGGCAGTGTAGATATTTTGATCGGTACGCATCGCTTGCTTTCTGGCGACGTACTCTTCAAGGATTTGGGCTTGGTCGTGGTTGATGAAGAACAGCGTTTTGGTGTGGCGCATAAGGAGCATTTGAAGAAAATTCGCTCAGAAGTCGATGTGCTCACGATGACAGCTACGCCCATTCCGCGGACGCTTTATATGGCACTAACGGGTGTGCGAGACATCTCAAATTTGAATACGCCGCCCGAAGAACGTTTGCCGATCGTGACGCATATCGGCCCTTATGCCCCAAAGATGGTGCGGCAGGCCATTTTGCGGGAAATTGATCGTGGCGGGCAAGTCTTTTTCGTGCATAATCGTGTTCAAACGATTGGGGCAATGAAAGCGCATTTGCAGAAGATCGTTCCTGAAGCGCGGGTATCTATTGGGCACGGGCAAATGGCACAAGGGGAGCTTTCGCAGGTAATGTCTGATTTTGTGGCAGGAAAAGTTGATGTTTTGCTGTCGACGACGATCATTGAATCGGGCTTGGATATCCCAAATGCAAATACACTGATTGTTGATCGTGGCGATACTTTTGGATTGGCGCAGCTTTATCAATTGCGCGGACGTGTAGGGCGTGGCGCGGTGCGCGCCTACGCTTATTTCTTTAGGCATCGTAAAAAGATGCCCACCGAAGAAGGACAGGCTCGCCTGGAAGTACTCGCAGAAAATACACAGCTTGGGGCTGGCTATTCTATCGCCATGCGCGATCTTGAAATTCGCGGTGCGGGCGATCTGCTCGGCACCAGACAGCACGGACATATTTCATCTGTCGGTTTTCATCTCTATACGCGACTCTTGAAAGAAGCTGTGCAGAATTCAAAATTGCAGGTTGAAGGGGAAGGGCCAGATGTTGAAACGACCAAGTTGAAAGCCTCTGATCTGAATCCTGTTAATGTGGATTTCCCCATCCCGATCGGCATTCCGGCTACCTATATCCCCGACCAAAATTTGCGCCTGCGTCTTTATCGTCGCCTTGCAGATATTGCCGACGATGACGAACTCGAAGCGACCCTCATTGAGTTTGATGATCGCTTTGGCGAAACACCAGAGATGGTAGAAAATCTCTTTTATCAAGTTTCTGTCAAAATGCGTGCAGAAGAAGCGGGGTTAGCTTCAGTCACGATGAGTGGGGATAAGATCACGCTCCAATATCCACCTCGCCCTGATGGAACAAAGCACCGCCTCACCCATGATTTTGGGCGTGATGCTCGTAAAGGACGTGGTGCCTATTATTTAACAATTACCCGCCAAAAGGATTGGCGTGTCTGGTTGCTGGCAGTTTTGGGGAAATTAAAGAAATAATCATCTATATTCTCCCCAAAATTCTGTACCTAGAGCTTGGGGGCACCCTTCGGGTATGCTTCGCGAAGATGTCCGCAGGACAGAGGGGCTAATCTTTTTCTTGATATAATTTCCCCATAAACCCACTAACAGGGAGCCACTTATGCCCGATGCTCGACCCCTAAACGTATTCATCGCTCACGCCTCACAAGACAAACCCGCTGTGCGAAAACTCTACCAAGCTCTTAAAAAAGAGACTTGGATTTCCCCTTGGCTGGACGAAGAACAAATCCTCCCTGGCATGGATTGGGATTACGAAATCTACAAAGCCTTTCGTGATGCAGATGTGATCATCGCTTGCCTTTCGCAAGAATCTGTTGCCAAAGAAGGCTATGTACAAAGAGAATTCAAACGCGCTCTGAGTTATGCTGAAGAAAAACCAGAAGGGACAATTTACGTCATCCCTTTGCGTTTGGATGATTGCACGCCCCCGCGTAAATTGAATAAATATCAATGGGTGGATTATTTTGAGAGCAGCGCAAAAGAGAAATTGCTCAAATCTTTGAAAATTAGAGCAGAAAATTTAGAAATTTTGGGTGAAGTTGTTTCAAAGAAAATAGAAAAAGTTGCACCTGCTGTAGTTGCGAGAAAAAGCGAATTAAATGTTCCGAAAGCAAATAATTATAAAGTCCATATCTTCGCTGGCATGGAATTTCTAAAAATCCCCGCTGGCGAGTTTTATATGGGGGCAGATGATTTGGATGATTATGAAGGTGCATCAAAACCAGAGCATCTAGTATATCTTGATTATGATTACTATATTGCTCGTTTCCCGCTGACAAACAGGCTGTATGCGCGTATGGCTCTAGATAGAATCGTATCTCGAAAAAATGCACTTCACCCTGTTGTGAATGTGAGTTGGTACGATGCATGGGACTATGTAGAATGGATAAATCATAAGCATGGCAGTGAGTTACCAAGAGGTCTTCGCTTTTGTCTTCCCTCTGAGGCAGAATGGGAAAAGGCCGCACGTGGTCCTGATGGGAGAATGTATCCTTGGGGTGATGAATTTAGCAGTAACAAATGCAATTCCACAGAGAGTGGCCTTGGATTTACCTCGCTTGTAGGAAAATTCTCGCCTCAAGGCGATAGCTTTTATGGAGCTTCTGACATGGCTGGGAATGTTTGGGAGTGGACGCGATCTCTGTGGGGAGATGATTGGGATAAGTCAATTTTCAATTACCCTTATAATTCTGAAGATGGGCGTGAAGAAGAATTAGCTGAGAAGTATGTTCTTCGTGTCTTGCGCGGAGGTTCATTTGAAGATGGACGTAATAATATGCGTTGTGCCTATCGTCTCAATTTTGCTCCTGACCATGGAGATGATTATTACGGTTTCCGTTTGTGTGTTTCCCCTATCTCTTAAGTTTGTTCCTTTTTTATATCCTGTTTATTCTAACAATCTGAATAGGGTTTACTAAACCAAAAAATGCTTCCGATACCAGAAGCATTTTTTGGCATGTTTTGTTTTTTTAGTCTAGTAACTCAAATCTTGCCTGGAAGAAGCGCAGATATTCAGGTTCGTAGACCATTTTGAGACCTTTGGTGCTCTCGCGTTGATCATAAACAGCTTTCAGGCTTTCGGCAACAACATCCATGTGTGCCTGCGTATAAACACGGCGGGGAATAGTGAAACGAGTTAGTTCGAGCGCGGGATAACGATGCTCACCGGTTTCAGGATTACGTCCAGCACTAACGACACCGCGCTCCATCGTGCGGACACCAGAATCGAGATAAAGTTGTGCTGCTAAAGTCTGTGATGGGAATTGATCTTGGGGAATATGCGGGTAGAAGCGTTTTGCATCCACAAAGATCGCATGACCACCAACAGGTTGCACGATGGGGATATCCCAATCAAGAAGTAATTTGCCCAAATAACGAACCTGGCGCACGCGGGAAGCAACGTGGTCATCTTGCACGCCTTCTGCGATGCCGATGGCTAGCGCTTCCATATCGCGCCCGGCCATACCACCATAGGTGTGGAGCCCTTCGTATACAACAACCATTGTGCGTGCTTTTTCAGCCACTTTGGGGTCGTTCACAGCCAGCCAGCCACCGATATTGACAAGATTATCTTTCTTTGCGCTCATCCATGCGCCGTCGGTATAAGAGCAGAATTCAAGGAGAATTTCGGCGATGGTTTTATCTGCATATCCATCTTCTCTTTCTTGAATGAAGAATGCGTTTTCGTACATGCGGGTTGCGTCGAGATAAAGAGCGATGCCTTGTGAATCGCAATAAGCGCGTAGTTCACGAGCATTTTGCATGCTCACGGGTTGACCACCAGCCATATTGACTGTTCCGGCGAGACTTACATAGGGGATGTTTTCTGCACCGACTTTTTTGACGAGAGCTTTGACTTTATCAATATCCACGTTGCCCTTAAAGAGATGTGGATCAAGCGGATCGTGGGCTTCGTCGATAATTACATCCACGAATGTGCCGCCAGCCAATTCCTGATGCAAGCGGGTGGTGGTGAAATACATATTACCGGGGATATAGTCGCCTTTTTTGATGATCGCCTGGCTGATCAGATGTTCCGCGCCGCGTCCCTGATGGGTAGGGATAATGTGTTTGTAACCATAATATGTCTGAATGGCATTTTCAAGATTATAAAAGTTGCGGCTGCCTGCGTAGGCTTCGTCGCCCATCATCATACCGGACCATTGACGGTCAGACATCGCGCTGGTGCCGCTATCAGTTAAAAGATCGATATACACATCTTCCGAGCGGAGCAGGAAGGTGTTGTAGCCAGCATCGGCAGCAGCTTTTTCGCGCTCGGCGCGCGTGATCATGTGGATGGGTTCGACCATTTTGATCTTCCACGGTTCTGCCCATGAACGACGACCGAATTGTTGCCCCATTGTTTTGATATCAGACATTTTAAATCTCCTTTTGGTTGGGTGATATATAAAATAGTTAGTTCGCTGGTTGAGTAGGCATCTTTTTGCCATATCGAAACCACGAACGAGTCTTTTAATGCGTGCTTTGCCTTGATTTGGATACGGATGACGAAAAAATGTCTTCGTACTCAATCAGCGGCTGCCCTCTGATATTACTCCAAGGGAATCTCACTCGTAGACTTTGCTTCACGCAAAACCAGACTTGTATGAATGCGTGCTACGCCAGAAACGGGCGTAAGTCTGTTCATTAGAAAATCCTCGAGACTCTCTGTATTGCGCGTAACCACTTTGAGTAAATAATCATATTCTCCGGTTACATGGTGGCACTCCAGCACTTCTGGCATTTCGGTGATGATTTTTATGAAACCTGCCACTTGCTCTGTTTCATGCAATTGCAGACTAATACTCACAAAGCAAAGCAGATCGTATCCTGCCTTTTTGCGATCAACGATGGTCGCGTAGCTCTGAATAAGGCCATCTTTTTCCAGACGACGAACGCGTGCGTGGGTGGCTGGCGGCGAAAGGTTTACGCGTCGGGCTAACTCTGTATTGCTGATACGCGCATCTTTCTGTAAGACCTGTAGAATATTCTTGTCAAGTTCGTCTAGCATCATGAATTCCTTTTTGAATATTTCGTTGTACTAATAATTTATCTAAAAGAAGGTGTTGTGTCAATGTATATTTTGTTATATTGAAAAAATAGCGAATTAATATGATTTTTTTTGTTATTTTCCTTTTGTTAATTTTGATAAATGAAAAAGAGCTTTTTATGGAATTTCTAAAACAGAACTTTTGATCAGGCAGGCATGCGAGATACCCCCTTTGCTACTAAAAGCGAAAAGTCTATAAAATAAATCATCTTCTGTTTTATAATCCCCTTCATGCTTGAGTATCTATATCGTTTCTTAAACTTGGTCTTTTACCTCCTTCTCTGTAGCCTGCTGCTTACAAGCTCTGTGCCTCTGCCTCTTGAAAGAATTGAAAGGGTGCAGGAATATACACATCGTATTGAATACGATTTTTTCTCTTGGGTTGCAGATGCTTCGTGGATCAAGCTCCAGCAAGCGGCATTAGGCAGCCCTCATTATATTGATAGTGCTGAGCGCAAAGAAATAGTGCTCGAATATTTTCAGCTAATGGAAAAAGTCCTTTTTGCAGAATGGGAGCTGGACCAGATCTATAGTGACCCAGAAATTACTAACCCTGATCTTGAATCAGTAGATTTGCGAGAACGGCTCGATCTACTTTATGCGGAACAGCGTGACTTGGCACCTTTTGCTGAATCTGTGCTGGAGGCGCAAGTCAGCGTTATTTTGACGGAAGCAAGCCTAACATCAGGCGGGCAGCCGCTCCCGCAGCCGCTCTATCATATTTCTCCGCTTCCCACAGCCCTCATTATTTCGCCGCGCGAGACCATCGTCCAAGAGAAAAATATCATGCTTTTGGCGGATTTTCCTGTCGATCAGCGAAATGCCCTCGAAGAAAATATCACTAAAGACCTCGATTATTCTGCTCTCGTTGTGCCAGTTGGCGGGGTTGGAATTTACCCAACGATGGGCATGCGCTCCACAAATCTGCCCTGGACGGTGGACACGATCGCGCATGAATGGGCGCATAATTATCTGACTTGGCATCCGCTGGGTTGGAATTATGACACTTCGCCCGAATTGCGGACGATGAATGAGACGACGGCTTCGATTGTTGGGGGGGAAATCGCTGAAATTTTACTCGCTCGTTTTTACCCCGAATATTTGACAGCGAAACGCTCTCCTGTGCACTTGCTCTCGTTAAATCAGCCGAGTCGCAGCCCCGACGAGGCTCCCTTTGACTACCGCGCCGAGATGCACCAAACCCGCCTGCGCGCAGACGAACTGCTCGCAGAAGGGAAAATTGACGAAGCCGAAAGCTATATGGAAGAGCGTCGAGAATTCATGTGGGAAAATGGCTATCCTATTCGCAAATTGAATCAAGCCTATTTTGCTTTTTATGGAGCCTATGCCGATGTGCCCGGTGGCGCAGCAGGCACAGACCCCGTTGGGCCTGCAGTGCGTACCTTGCGCGAACAAAGCGATTCTTTGGCAGATTTTTTGCATACGATTATGATGCTGAATTCTTATGAGAAATTAGAAGAAATGGTTGGTGAAAAATAAAATGAAGGATGTGAGAAAAGGGACTATTTGCTTTTTGTTTTTGATGATCTTATTCATCTCAGCTTGTACGCCCAGTTCTATAGCAACGTCAACACCAACTACGCCTTCACTTATCTTCCCAGAAACCCCAACGCCTTTTGTGCCAGAATGTAGCTCAATAGAAACGATCCCTACTCCCGCTGCTTCTGCTGCTTCTCTTTTCCCGCCAGTCTCTGATGCGGATATGGCGCTCGGCCCAGCAAATGCGGCAACAAGTTTTCTTTTTTATGGGGACTTTCAAGACCCTCCTTCGGCTGAATTGGCATTAGTGCTTATAAAGCTGAGAGAAAAATATCCCGAAGACCTGCAAATTATTTTTCGTGATTTCCCTCTTGTCACCAACCCTGGGCACGAAAAGGCAGCATACGCTGCACATGCCGCGCACAGTGCAGCCTTGCAAGGAAAATACTGGGAAATGCACGACAGCCTCTTCATTAAACAGGCAGAATGGTCTCCGCTTTCTATCAAGGATTTTCAAACCTGGCTTTCTGTGGAAGCGGTGCTGCTCGGCATAGATCCAACACAACTCGCCGCTGATATGGAACGTGAAGAAATTATCGAAAAGGTAAAAAAATCCTTTATTGTCGCCAATGAAGTTGGTTTGCCCGGCACTCCCTTTGTCTTAATTAATGGGCAAATTTATACAGGAAATCTTGGCTTTGATGCGCTTGACCAAATTATTTCCCTGATCCTTTTGGGTGAGCGACAATATACTTCTTGCCCGCCGATGGTGATCGATCCAGAAAAAGAATATCTGGCAATTTTGGAAACAGAAAAAGGAGAAATTATCATTCAGTTTTATCCCGCCAGCGCGCCTATTGCTGTAAATAACTTTGTTTTTCTCGCTCAAGCTGGGTGGTATGACGGAATCACTTTCCACCGTGTTCTTCCTGATTACTTTGCGGAGACTGGCGACCCCAGCGGAACAGGGCAGGGAAATCCGGGTTATTTTTTCAAAAATGAAATTGATCCTTCGCTTTCCTTCAATCGCCCCGGCGTTGTTGCCATGAAAAATATAGGCGAAAACACGAACGGCAGTCAATTTTTCATTACTTACGATGCTGTTCCTTCCTACGATGGAAAATACACGATCTTTGGGCAAGTGCTCAGCGGCATGGAATTTCTCGAAGAACTTGCTCCGCGCGACCCCAAAATTGGCGAAACACTGCCTTCTGGTGGCACCCTACTCAACGTGACGATTGAAGAACGATAAGGTATAATCGCCCGCTGTTGTCAAAAAGAAAAACAAACCCCTCCAAATGTCTCTGCGAGGAGCACGCTTTTGCGACGTGGCAGTCCCCAAGATTGTCAGAAAGATTGCTTCGTCGGATAATGCTCTCCTCGCACGAGTGCTCGAAAGGGCAAAGACATACCAGGGTAATTAGAAAAAATAAAAAGAGAGAAAAAAATGGAACTTCTAACACAATTTATCGACATCTTCCTTCATCTTGATGTATACCTGAACGACATCATCTCGCAATACGGTGCATGGACCTACGGCATCCTTTTCGCCGTGATCTTTGTTGAAACAGGGCTGGTCATCATGCCTTTCCTCCCCGGCGATTCTCTTCTCTTTGCGGCTGGCGCACTCGCCGCCCTCGAAGGTAGCGTACTCAATATTTGGCTAATGATCGTTTTATTAATGGCCGCCGCCATCCTCGGAGATACCGTCAATTATTGGATCGGCCATACCCTCGGCGAAAAAGCCTACGAAAGTAAATGGGTTAAAAAAGAATATATAGACAAAACCCACGAATTCTTTGAAAAACACGGCGGAAAAACCATTTTCCTCGCGCGTTTTGTACCGATCATTCGCACCTTTGCCCCCTTCGTTGCTGGTGTTGGGCAAATGTCTTATAAATATTTCTTCTCTTACAACGTCATTGGTGGCTTGGTTTGGGTTCCCCTCTTCTCGCTGGCTGGCTATTTCTTCGGCGGGCTTGAATTTGTCGAGCATAACTTCACCCTCGTTATCTTGGCGATCATCGTTATCTCCCTTGTCCCCGTTTTCCTTGAAGCCTGGAAAGCACGAAAAGAAAGCGCAGCGACAAAAGCAGAATAAATTATCCAATAAAAGAACTATAAAGCCCCGCACAGTCGGGGCTTTTGTGTACCACTTATGAGAAAAAACTGGGTCAGCATCTTACTTGTCATTTTTTCTTTGCTCATCGTTATTTTGGCGGATAGCGGGAATTTACCACGAGCCATCAAGAATTTATACAACTTTCCTAACGGTGACAAAATCGGTCATTTCCTTCTGATGGGATTACTTAGCTTCGTTCTGAATTGGACAGCCCTCGTCTCGAGCACGCCTGCACCCGAAGCGGAGCGGAGCGGTGTGGACAAGAAGCCCGCTACCGTTATTTGGGCAGTCAGCTTGACTCTGTCTTTTTTCGTGACCCTCGAAGAATTCTCCCAAATATTTTTCCGCCGCCGAACATTTTCTTTGCTCGATCTTCTCTTTAGCCTTGCAGGCATTGTGCTTTTTGCCTGGCTGGCAAGTTTTTTTCATGCCAGAAGCTAGAGTTTGAAAATAGCTGAAAACGGCAATCTGACTTCTGTTATTATGATGCTATTTCGCTTTTTTGGGAGGGGGGACAACTTGGATTCCAAGAATAAAGACTATTAGGGCCTTATGCTAGTTAGGGAAAGCCAGCGCTTTGATTTGCAAGAAATCTGGATTTCCCAAAAGACGATTGAGATAGATGCACAAGGTATGCGCAGTCAACTTGGTATATAATCG
>Ga0233431_1005185_pt1 | contig 12997 bp, 2 predicted proteins | sample SI_118_April2016_FD_179867 | JGI IMG/M metagenome (GOLD analysis project Ga0233431, IMG submission 179867) | Seawater microbial communities from Saanich Inlet, British Columbia, Canada - SI_118_April2016_200_MG | ecosystem: Environmental > Aquatic > Marine > Inlet | place: Canada: British...
TTGGGTTGCGTCTTAATTCTGGGAGAGCTCTACCATATGCTCATGACATTTGGGGCATGGATGCTTAATATCCCATAACTGGAGATTCCCCGAGTCACAATCTGGACAGCGATTCAGAAAACTTGGGACAGCATCCGGATCTTCGATAAGACCTCCACCATGAAACTCTATTGGGACTTCAACTAATGATTTACATCCCAGGCAGTGTCGTGTATCTACAGTAGCAATTGGAGCTTTATCTGGAGCATCCCAAATATCTGCGGAGTAGCCGCATGAATGACACGAGTATGTCTTTGATGTGCTCAGAGTATTCCCAGGTAATTCCTCATTGCCATATTCCGGGATAGTGCAGTATTAGGTCAGTGTGCTTACAAATCTTATTAATCACTTAGAATTCTGCTTTTAGTCTAAAGTCTTTTTGGCACTTAATACTACTACTTCAGAATCAGTGCTTTACGCGCAACCCTATACTCTGGAGTATTCAACACTATAAAATACAACCCTGAAGCCACATTTCGCCCACCATCATTGGTACCATTCCATTGTGTTATATGATACCCGGCTTGTTTCCCACCCGAGTATATCTCTCTCACAAAACGACCGCGAATATCATATATGGATAGGTTCAACTCTGTATTCTTTGGTAACCCATATTCTATGGTTGTACTGGCATTAAAGGGGTTCGGATAATTCTGCGATAAACTATACGATGTTGGGATAGGCAAGAGATCGACTAGACTTCTCTTCTGAACGACTTCAGCGTCCATGTCAGAGCCCTGGAAAGCGATTTCAATAGAATATCTATGCCGTGTGTCGGGGATTAGTTTCAGACTCAGATCATCTTCATTGGATCCCGTGAGATGGCTAGAGGTGATCAGAATAAACCCACTATCAGGATTAACATCTACAAATGACAAGGAGCTCGCTGAGACTTTTGCCAATTCGTTATCCATAACTGAGATCTGCACGATTGTGGGATCATATTTGATAATGGTCTGAGATGCAATATACTCGCTTCTCGGTAAAGATAAGATCAGCTCGTTTCCACTCTGTTCTGAGATAAATTCTTCATATTGGAATGACTCTGTAAGCGGTGGAGAGAGCGACAATCCAGCTGCCCAATTCCACATTGAGGCGAAAGTAGCAAGATCATAAATATCAAAGCTGGAATCAGGTTGGATATTGATAAAAGGGATCTCGCCCTGATGAGGAGCTAGCTCATATTCAGTAACATCGTTGTGCCAGGCGATGACAAAATCATCGAAGTCATCAAAATCCAGTATTCCGTTCTGATCATAATCGCCGGCAGCTGTAACCACGGTAAATGAAGTATCATTATCTTCACTATTACCACCCCAAATACCATCGTCATTGCCATCCAAACTGTATCCAAATGAGTTAGTCCAGGATGATGAACTTAACACAAGTTGCAGTGTATCAAGAGAGACAAAGCCCTCAGGAGCAGAGAGTGTAAGATCGTACCCACTTAATGATCCCTCAATCTCGTAAAGCCCGTGGACAGAACCAACGACTTGTGTCCCAGACATATAATCGAGTGAGTCCATGATCTGACTAAACTGGATCAGCATGTCTCCATCAGGTCTAATTTCATGCAGGCTGGCGACCATTTGTGGATATTCCACAAAGATTGAGAAAACATCGGAATAGCTCGTATCTGTTAATCCAACAGCATCCATTATTACAGCCTGAATTTGGCATTCTCCTGGTGAATCTGGTACTAACCAGGTATAAGTAGGAAGACCTTGAACCGGATACAAATCATCAATAATGGTTTGCCAGGAGGCACCTGCATCAGTGGAGTAGTTAAGGTCCAGTCCGGTTACTTCCACATTGTCAGAGGCAACCACACTAATATCCATAAAAGACCCAATCCCCCAGTCTGTCGTGTCGGGGATTGCGAAATAGGATATGACCGGGTGGGTGTTATCTGTGATGGCAAAATATTCACTATAGGCTTCGGCTGAGTTGGCCGCCAAATCCAGCACCACTATTTTTATTCTTGCGCTGTCTGAAACGCCCTCACCAACACCAAAAGCGAAGCTAGTATCAGTGCTGGGAATCTGCATAATATCACTAAAAGGTTCACTTGGTTGATTTGAGAACCAAAGCTCAAACCATTCGATACCCACATTATCTGAGGCTTCCCACGAAACGAATAATGTATCTCCCTCTGGAACAGTAGACGATAGTGTTGGGGTCAATATGTTGATAGTTGGTAAAGTACCGTCATCTATTGAAAAGTTCCCCGCAAGTGTATCGGCACTAATATTTCCGGCTTGATCACTAACCCAGAGGGCAAAATTACAGCCACCGGCTATAATGTCGGGAGCTATCCAGTCGACCTCACCAAGGTTTGCATCGACACTATCATATAAACTAAAGGATGCGCCACCGTTGGATGTAAAGAAGAGTTTGGCCCAATCCAGGGCAATGTTGTCCGAGGCTTCCCAGGTTACGTTTAGTGTATCACCATTCTGAAGCGGTGCAGTAATGTCTGGGACGTTGAGCTGGATTTCTGGAGGGATAGTGTCTTGAGAAATCACCCTCATGCTTACCGGAACTTCAATTATGTTTCTCGTCGGATCATTATTAAAAATGACAATATTGTTAATATATTCGCCAAGATCCAATCCTTCAGCGTTTACCGTAACCGTTACATCTGAGCTTGCACCAGGTTGAATGCTAAGTGAGGTATGATTAATTGTTAGCCAATTTTGATGATTGTCCCATCGAGTTTCTGAAATAGGTACACTTCTATTCTGAATAGCATCAGCTTCGTTATACACCTGATTGGATTTCATTACTGAAATGTCAACCTGACTAGTTGTTAAATTTTTAATGCAACGAATGGAAAATCCGTTGTTTTTACCGTCAAGAGTCCTGCCAGGGAATGAATAATTGTAATACAAGCCGCGAGACCATCCAAAATCGCCTTCCGCTGTAGAGCTCCAAAAGTAACTATGTGTACCCATGAATTCGTAATTACCAGAATTATTGGGGCGAAGCCCCCCAGGTATAGCATTGAAATCAGTTGCTGCAAATTGCGAATTTGTTACTAAATCACCCTCAACCCATAAGTTCTCATTTCCTGCAAGCATGCTACCTTCATTGGTACCTCGCCAACCATACGTATTCGCCTCAATCACGTCCATTCCTAATGTTACTTCCAGTTCTTTCCATTCAGCTTCCGTAGGAACATGCCAGCCCTCAGGTGCTATATTTCTTGTGTCCTCTACAGCATACCAATTATAAAGAGCACCAAATAGGTTAGCTTCGTTTGCCGCATTGTTATTGTATATGCAATATGCTTCAGTTGTCAGTGCTGCCCAGTTATCATCATCTGATTCATTTGTGATTGCAGTACCATCGCGGTAATGGGTCACCTTCAAGTTCTCTGCCATCCAGACCTGGTTACCAATTTGAATAGTTGGGTAAAGATTACCGTCTACGTCCATAACAATAATGGAGTCTGTGGAAATTGCAACTTCCAGTGGCAGGGAACCAACATTGGAGATTGTTAATGTCTGTGACCGCTCAAAACTTTCCGCCTTATTAACTGTAAAACTCATAAAATCGGAAGAAATGGTGATATGGGGAGAGTTAGATATTTGATCAAAATAATAAGCACCCATATCAGCCCTTGTACCATCTGGGTCGAGAGGAGACTCAGGATCGCCCGTATCAATACAGGGTGATGTTGCCTGAAGAGATAGATCACTTACTGATACGAATTGGGGTAGCTGATTTATATTCCCATTTCCCCAATTAAGCACCAGATTGCCACTCTGATCTTCGATCCCAAGAATACCATTGGCAATGTCGCAATAGGAGGTATTTACCGAGCAGGCCGCGCCCTCATCCAGGATCACGATCTGAAAATTGGGCGTCCCCCAGAGGATGGAATTAGCTAGAACCAGATCAGAGCCATCTGCCAGGGCAATACTTCCCGGGCTACTTCCATTCCCAGAAAAACTTGAAAAGTTGATATTCACTGAACTTGAATCGCTTGCGTACAGCACATGCCCGGATCCATTGGACTGATTATTACTGAAAGCACAGTGATCGAAACTTGCATTACTCTTGCTTAGAGAAAAAACGCTTCCATTCCACGATGCAATCTGTGTATAAAAATTCAGGAACTGGCTATTTGATATTTGCAACTTCGTTCGTTGACCAGTGAGCAAAAACCCCTTCTCATTTGATCCATCCGCAGCAACATCACGCAATTGTACCAGGATAGAATCTTCGCCAACACAATCCGTGCACTCAGCCCAAGCCATATAATCGCCACCAGTGCCATTCGATTCAAACCTAAGCCTTTCATACGTAACTACCTGCCCCTGTATATGAGCTTGAGCATACACGACGTCAGCGGCGATGATGGTTGAAGCGCTATCAACGCCCAGAATATGTAGACTTTTTGATTGGATGTTGATGTCTGCAGTAAAGGTTCCTGGCCCGACTTGGATCGTGTCGCTCTGATTTGCAGAATTGACGCCCACCTGGATGGAGGCAAATGGAGAACCTTCTGAGCCATCACCGGTTTCGTCTGATCCTGCAGTGGATACATGCCAAACCGGCCCATCATAAGCTGGAACTTGATGATAATAATAGGCTCCCATATCCGCAATTGTCCCATCGGGATCAAAGGGTGAACCTGGGTCCCCAGCATCAATGCAGGGTGAAATGCCTGTGAGAGAGAGATCCCCACCGGCACTATCGGTAAATAAGGGATCGTCATCAATCACACTTGTAAAGGATGAACCTGAAACATCACCCGTTACTCCACTCTCCCCTCCTTGAAGCACTGAAAATGAAACATTCATATCGGTAAATGATTCGACATGCACAGAACTCACCCAAAGTATTGAATTGCTATAATTTGCAACAGTGCTATACTCCTGAAGCCCTTGTAGATATATACCGGCACCATAAACTGTACAATTTGCAAGTGATACTGTTGAACCGGGTTCACCATAGTAATTACCGCTATCATAATTTGAGCTGTTACTGCTGATTTCAGTCCTGTTTGCTATTAAAATCCCATGCAGACTAACCCGTATTCCCCCTCCTTGATTAGGAGCATAATTATTAGTAATCAAGGTACTATCCAGATTGACCGTGGAGTTTTGTCCTACATAAATACCTCCACCGCCCTCGTCTGCTTGATTAGCTAATATTTTTACTCGTAAAAGCTGTGGATTACACCAGTTATCCGCGAAAAATCCTCCTCCATACCCACTCGACACATGATTCCCTTCGATATGAACATCCACTAGGGTTGGATTTGAATAATTAGTACAATGGATACCACCACCATTATTGTTTGAAATCGTAGAATTAGTAATGAATGGATGTGATTCATATCCAATCCATATTCCTGATTCATCATTATTAGTTACAACCACATCATTAATTCGGGGGCTTGAAGCCCAACACCAGATTCCCCTCATCGAGTGTGAAATTGTACAACTGCGGATACTAGGGCTGGAGTTTTCACAGAAGATTCCCTTGAGTGCTCCATTTAAGATTGTAAACCCTAAAAGAACTGCAGTACTGTCTTCGTTGCTAGAAAACTCAACTGCGTTGGGAGCTTCTCCCGCATCAATTACTGTTTGTTGAATATAGGTAGAATCATCTGTGGTAAGTAGAAGTGACCCCAAAAGGATGTTTTTACCAGTATAATTGATATTCTCTAAATAAGTGCCAGGTTGGACAAGTACAGTATCACCAGACAGAGAAGCGTCAATGCCAAACTGAATAGTTGCAAATGGAGAACCTTCTGAACCATCACCAGTTTCATCTGAACCTTCTGTTGAAACATGCCAAACCGGTCCAACATAAGCGAGTGCTTGATGATAATAATAGGCTCCCATATCCATACGAGTACCATCAGGATCTTGGTCATCGGGGTCAATATCCCAAGCATCACCATCTCCGTCATAATCCGGATCACCTGCATCCACACAGGGAGATGAATTCAACAACGCATAGGTCGTGTCTGATTCAAACTGGGGGTCAACATTCAAATTGCCCACACCCCAAGTAAGAGCTAGGTCACCGCTTTGATCATCTATTCCATTTAATCCATTTTCAATATCACAATAATCAATAACCATGATGCAAGGATTGAGTGATGAAAGCACTACTATCTCTGCGCCTGGATTACCCCATAATATTGAATTCGATAGTTGAAGGTTAGAATCTTCAAACAATACTAATGACCCCGGAACAACACCATTTTCACCAAGGGTGCAAAACTGTAGGTCTAGTCCAGCGGTCTCCCCTAGAGAGATAGCCTGGCCATCGCTACCTGCTGTATTGTCGAAGAACAAACTATGCGCAATAGTAGTATTTCCATTTTCTACCTGGAGAGCACCACCCTCTTGTTGTGCAGAATTCGATCTAAAAATAAGACTATCAAAGCTGGCACTAACACCCAAATAAATCGCCCCAGCGTGTGCACCTGAGCTAAGGTTATTTTCAAACGACGAGGATGATATGGATAATTGTCCACCCTGTGCATAAAGTCCACCCCCTTGACCAACGACAGAGTTGTTTCTGAAGAAGGACTCATGAATATCAAGAATTGAGTTCTGATCATAAATCGCACCTCCAGCATTATTAGCAATATTTCCGATAAATTGGGTATCAAAAATATGGACCGAATCCCCCATAGTGGTAAGACCACCACCCGTTGTGTAGCTCTCATTGTTTAACACTTGAGTATTTATTAACTCTAATGGTCCCTGAAGATGATAAATTGCACCACCATCAATTGTGGCAATGTTACTCGATATAATGCAATTTTGGATTGATAGAAGATCATCTGATACTGCATTGATGCCTCCACCTCGTTGGTCATTCCCATTCGTAATAGTCAAACCAATAATGGTTACTCTGGAATCCTGAACTCTAATTACATTACCATTATCATTACCATCAATAACTGTATTGCCAATAAATGAAGTATCCGCGTCACCCATAAACCGTGAACAAATAGTTAAATCCTTATCCAGTAGAAATGGATTTTCTATGTATTGTCCTGGCTCAACAAGAATTGTATCACCACTTTGGGAAACATCAATCCCATTCTGAATCGATGCGAAAGGATTATTAAAAGATCCGTCACCTGTCTCATCCGACCCGTCGATTCCTACATGCCAAACAGGTCCAGAATAATGATTATAGGTGTCATAAGCCCCAATATACGTCATCGCAATATCTTGCCCATTTGAATTACCAGGGCTAGCAATGTCTTCCCAAGTGTTGGTATTATAATCGTATGATTTGGCATGCCCATTATTACCGGCGGCCCAGATAACTCGATCACTCAGAAGATCATAAGCCAAGCCAAAGCCGACACCATTGCAATCCTCTATATGACCAATATTTTCCCACGTATCTGTATTATAGTCATACGCTTTGGCATTCCCGCTATATCCAGGCACCCAGATTACTCGATCACTTTCAGAATCATAAGTCATATCTATAAATGAACCATTCGCATTGCCGGGTGTTGATAAAGTTGACCATGTGTTAGTATTATAATCGTAAGCCTTGGTCACGCCGTTATCACCTTCGGTCCAAATGATACGATCACTTTCAATATCATACGCCATGGCAATATCTTGCCCATTTGAATTACCAGGACTAGCAATGTCTTCCCATGTATTTGTATTGTAATCGTATGATTTAGCGTGCCCATCATACCCTTTGGTCCAAATCACTCGATCACTTTCAACGTCATAAGCCAAGCCAAAGCCGACACCATTGCAATCCTCTATATGACCAATATTTTCCCACGTATCTGTATTATAGTCATACGCTTTGGCATTCCCGCTATATCCAGGCACCCAGATTACTCGATCACTTTCAGAATCATAAGTCATATCTATAAATGAACCATTCGCATTGCCGGGTGTTGATAAAGTTGACCATGTGTTAGTATTATAATCGTAAGCCTTGGTCACGCCGTTATCACCTTCGGTCCAAATGATGTACTGCTGAACTGGTGTGGCACTAACTTCATTCGAGAAGTCACTCTCATTTCCAGTTTCATCTACTGCAGTAATTCTAAAATAATATATTTCTCCATTTGATAGTGAGGAGATGGTTATGCTTGTGTCTTCGATTGCGATAGTTGAATCGATCAATTGTGTGGGTGCTTGGGTAGTGTCACCAAAAATGCGATACATGGCAAAATTATCTTCACTATTGGTATCCCAGCTGAGTATGACTTGCTGATTGCCAGGAAGGGCAGTCAAATTTTGAGGTGGTAAAGGAGATGTATTTTCTTGATGAAAATAGTACGCACCCATATCCATGCGGGTTCCATCAGGGTCTTGGTCATCTGGATCAGTCTCCCAGGTTTCGGTATCGCCATCTAAATCAGGAGCACCAGCGTCTATACAGGGAGATAATCCAGTTAAATTGTAACCTATTTCTGATTCAGTATCAAATTGAGGATCAATGGTTATATTTGCTTCCCCATCGTATCCACCTTGAATATCTGAGTAATCAACATTGATCGTGCTTAATGCATCGTACTTAATTATTTGATCCGGTTCATTCCCCCAAATTATGGCGTTCTCTATATCTATTAATACTTCCTCACCACCTCCGCACCATAAACCTCCCCCATTACTTTCACCGGCTATATTGTTTACTATCGTAACATTCACAAAATTTGCACTACTGTTATTTGTATAAATCCCACCACCGGTATATCCTGCAGTATTATCTACAATTGCCGTCCGAAGAATAGATACAGGATTTATATCTGCGGTGATATGTATTCCAGCCCCGGTCCATGCGGAATTGCCTGAGATGAAACAATCTTCGATAATTGGATTGGAATCGGATGTTATTGACACACCACCTCCAGAACCATTGGCAATATTATTTATTACATGAGTATTTACAATGAATGGGTTGGATTCGACGATATAAACACCACCACCATTCTCGCTTGCGCTATTGTCGTTTATCATCAAATTTGAAAATAATGGATTACTCAAGGCACGACTACAAATTCCCCCTCCATAGGTAGCTGAATTATTTGCGATGTTTACATTGTAGAGAGATGGACTTGAATCGTCTAAGTATAATCCTCCACCATAGAAAAGTGCCTGGTTTTGGACAATTGTTACATTGTTAAATGTTCCATTTGTCTGCCAACATTTAATACCGCCACCATATCCATTGCCCCCGTCTCCATTGGCATTATTTAGGGTGATGGTGACATTCTCTAAGTGAATATCTGAACAATTATTCAGGTACAGACCACCTCCATCATAACTTCCAATGTTGGAGACAATCTCTACATCTACTATCCTAGCGTTTGAGGCATCGAGATAAATGCCACCTCCATACAGTGCAATGTTACCCAACACTCTCAAATTGGAGAAGGTCGGAGAAGCGTTCTCGCAATAAATTCCTCCCCCTTTAAAATCTGGGTTGGTGATGCTGCTGTTATATCCATTATAAACCGTAAACCCATTCAGTACTGCAGTTGAATCCTCCCCTGAATTGAAAGTCACTACCCTCGCAGCTTGATTCCCATCAATAATTGTGGAGGATATATACGATGTATCTCCTGTGGTCAGAGTTAGGGAGCCTACAGTTATGTTCCTTCCGTTGAAGTTGATATTCTCAATATAAGTCCCTGGCTGGACTAATACGGTGTCACCATTTGCAGAGGCATCAATTCCAAATTGAATCGAGGCGAACGGCAGGTCATAAGATCCGTAGCCGGTCTCGTCAGAACCATCGGTTGAGATGTGCCAAACTGGACCAGAATACTCTGTGATCGCATCCTTAATACAACGAATAGCAAAGCCATCGTTCCCGCTGCCTACGCTGTACCGCCAGACATCTGATCGATTGTAATACAGTGTACGATACCAATTCTCGTCACCTATGGTCGCGGTAACAGTCCAAATGGAAACATCACTTCCTAAACCGGCGTACTCACCATTGGCACTGCTGCGAGCACCACCGGGGAGCGCATTAAATCCGCTCGATCCAAACTCTGCATCACCCTCCAATTCCCCGTTGTCCCACAATCCGGCGTTTCCCGCTAACTTACTTCCCTCATTGGTACCCCTGTAGCCTGCAGCATCCGCCTCGCTTTGGCTCATCCCTAAAGCCATCTCTAGCTCTTTCCAATCGTCATCTGTAGGCACATGCCAACCTGCGGGTGCAATATTTCTACTATCCTCTACTGCAAACCAATTATAAAGAGCTCCGTAAGTACCAACTTCATTTGAAGTATTATTATTGTAGATGCAATATGCTTCAGTTGTTAGTGATCCCCAGGTATCATTATCTGTTATATTGGTTATAGGAGATCCATCCCGATAATGGGTAACCTTCAGGTTCTCTGCCATCCAATTCTGAGTACCGATTTGCACGGTTGCGTAGACATTGCCATCAATGTCAGTCACTGTCTCAACATTCGATTCCCAACCACCCAGATGGTAAAGAGTATCTATTTCTACAGCAGATAGAGCTCTATTGAACAGTCTAACATCGTCCAATAAACCATCTAAATGCATTTCGTCAGATGCCCATTGCCTTCCAATCCTGATCTGAGATCCCAGGCATTGATCGATTGGACCATTGGGTACATTAGTATTCGTCGAATCTAATTGTCCATTGAAATATATTTTCTCTGTCATTCCATCCCAAGTGCCCACTACAAATACCCAGGATCCATATTCTGTGATAACTCTTGATTTTACTCTCTGCCAACCGATACCAGGCAAACATGAACTTTCTCGTTTTATACCAAACTCGAACACACTATCTAAAAATGATAGTGCAAATTGTTCGTTTGTTGCATCATCATACATAGACTTTGTTATTAAATTAAATCGCCCTGGTCCATCAAGAAAAACCCAAGTGCTGAAAGAAATTTGCTCTAATTGAAGGCTAGGTGTTTCACCGACTGTTATGTAGTCTGTTAATGTTCCATTGAAGTCTAATGCGGAATTATTATTTCCAAATCGGTCTTGAGTTGGAGTGGTACCTTGTACAACACCATTATTCCCATAAGTACTTGCATCAGTGGCATTTCCATCCAGCTGATAATGGGCTACAAGACCCTCGGTGACCTGCCCAACCAGCATTGTCGAAACGAGCAATAATTGCAAGAAGATCAACCTTCTAATAAACATGGATACCTCCCGAACGAACGCCGGCAATATCGATGGTTTCAAGGTCTGGATTCAAATATGTAATATTAGAAATATCAATTGCTGATGAATAGGAAGTGGAGAACGCTGCTGACTTGATTCTGACTATTAGTGTGATAATCGACGTTGATCCTGTGAATGAGGCCATGACCCCCTCAACAGCAACCAGTGAAAGTGAAACTGAGGATTCAGTCACATCCTGTATACGCAAGGCTTCACCACCCCATTCGCCAAGTATGTTCCCATCAATAACTTCAATCAACTCAAAGTATTCATCATCGATAGAGATATTGCACTCAACAGCGAACAGATCCGTCACCTCTTCTGCCATGATCTGATACACCAGGGTATCCCCAGGATTACCTGCTTGCTTGTAAGGATATACAATAGCCGAAGGGCCAGCTACCGCATTAACCACAAAATCTAAGAGCTGGGAGTCAGTTTGTTCGTCTCCGTTAACACTCCGCGCTTGAATCTCAAAACTATGATTCCCTTCATCCAGATAATCAAATGTATGGCTTGTTGATGCACCCCATGATGACCAGTCAGGAGTATCGAATTTATAGCGGTACTCAGTGGCACTCTCATTTCCTTCCCATTCAATGAAAGTTGAGGTTACATCTAGTACTTCACCCTCATTCGGACCGTCTATTACTACAACTGAAGGACTCACATAATCAGGGTTGCCAGGATCGAAGGGATTGTCAGGGGGTGCTAGTTCCTCATGCGACGAACAGCCAAGGAGAATAGCAACGACTAGTATTATGGGTATGTATTTCGTAATCAATGTAGAATCACCATTATTTCAGCATGACCGCTTTGCTCACCGTTCTAAACTCTAGCGTACTCAAGACCACAAAATACAGCCCGGAAGCCACACCTTTTCCATTCATATTCAAACCATTCCATTGAATCGAATGAAAACCGGCTTGCTTAGGTCCTGAGATCAATTCTTTTACAAAGCGACCCCTGGCATCATAAATAGTGATATTAAGCTCAGAATCCGCTGGAAGCCCATATTCGATCATGGTACTGGCATTAAATGGATTGGGATAATTCTGAGTTAGAGCATACTCCTTAGGGAGAATCTGCAATGTCAGATTGCGTGTCATTTGTCCGGCTCTTTCACCATTAGTGTCGAGACCTTTATAACTGACGGAGATGTCTGCTCTACTTCCAATAATTTCTGTTGGGATCACTAATTTTGATGCCCCAGCCTCAATCATGACTGTATAAACTCCAAGCTCTACATCGTCATGGGCTAAATGCATATGAAGACCTAAATTTGGATCGCCGACAAGCAGTGACCCAGGTGGATATTTAATCTGAATTTGATAAGCGGAGAGCCCAAGTGGAACATCAATATAGATTGAATCGCGATCGGCTTCAAATGTGGTGAGGATCCCATCATCCTCATAATATGTGAACGCAACTGTGTTATTTACTGAGTACCAATTCCAGGCTAATGCGAAGGATACAATATCTTCAATATTGTATTCCTGGTCGGGCAATAATGTTACATGGGGCACTTCTCCAATAAATGGTCCTATCTCGTAGTTGAAGTCGTCATTCTCCCAGTTAATAAGAAAGCGTGATAAATCCTCAACTGAAATAACCATATCTCCATCATAATCAGCTAACATAGACGTATGATACTCAAAAGAATGATCATCACCACCACTCCCATCCGAATTCCCATCCAATTCATAACCGTAGACATTTGTTAACTGATTTTTCATGGTAACTAAAATCGTATCCTGCGAAACCAGACCGTTCTC
>Ga0233431_1005187_pt1 | contig 12992 bp, 20 predicted proteins | sample SI_118_April2016_FD_179867 | JGI IMG/M metagenome (GOLD analysis project Ga0233431, IMG submission 179867) | Seawater microbial communities from Saanich Inlet, British Columbia, Canada - SI_118_April2016_200_MG | ecosystem: Environmental > Aquatic > Marine > Inlet | place: Canada: British...
TAATTTCTTGTAAGACGGAAGTTACTAAAAACCCAAGCGATGAAGACCATAACCCAAATCGCAATATGTTCCGCCCCAATCAAATCAAAAGTTGCTAATTGAACAAAGAATATTGCAGGGAAAGAAATAATCATCCAAAACCAAAAAGGTAAAAATGGAAATGTTTTTTTTGCCCAAGTAAGGGTGATATCTATATCTGTTTTAAGTCCATGTTTTTTTATTGCAATAAGCAAAAGAGAAAACGAGCATGCTAGGAAAATAACCATGATGATATAAACAAACTTAATATTATGGAAATTTGATACTCCCTGGATAAAACCATAACATCCATAAAAAAATAATCCTCCCCCTAGAACAAAGAAAGAAATCGGGGTATAATCTTTTTTGTGAAAAGGATAATAAATAAATTTCCAGTATAATAACATACATCCTAGAATAATTAATGATTTTAGTGGGTCCATTGTAAAGTAATTCTGTGAAGATTATATTTAATTGTTTTTTTTGTCTCGAAGCTCATCCCATCACCCCTAAATATTTTCTTACTCCATTCTTAGAAATCACTAAGATTTTTTTAGGATATTTCTCTTCAAGACCCTTAAGAAATTTATAAGACTCTCCCGTGGATTTATGATAATCCCCGTAACTCCATATAAAATTATCAATAAAACTCTTTAGTCTGTTTGATTCCCCGCGCATCTTTCTCTTGAGGTGTCTTTTTAAAACTCTAAAGAATTCCCTAATCGGATGAGCCCGAAGGATGATGATTTGCTCAGATCTTTCAGGCATCTTCCCAATATAGGTTTTCCCAGCACCACAAATTATCCACTTCTCCCTCTTAGAGATTTTATCTACCATCTTAGCTTTCCCCTTTTTATCTCTTTTAATTGTATATTTTTTTATCCATGCTATATCATCTAAATCATTGCAAGGAATCTTCATCTTATTCGAAAGTCGTTCGGCTAACCAGTTCTTTCCAGTTCCGGATGCCCCAGTAATAAAAATCTTTTTTGGCCTCATCCCATCACCTCCAAAAATTCTTCAACCAATCGCCTTCTTTTGGCCTCTTTAACCTTGGCATCTTTTGCCACAAATATTTTACCAAACTTTTTCAGCTTATTAGGGTTATTCTCAAATCTCAAAATATCTTTTGCCCAAGGTAATTTTGGAACAAAGTAATCTAGAAATAAATCAGGCCTCTTTATTCCAAAGGATTTTTTCAGTTCCACAGCTACCCTTCCAGGGCTAATTCCCTTAAGCGAATTATTTTCAATCAACAAAACTTTCTTCCCCCTAATATGAGGAAGTGTAGTATCCACCGATTTACTAAACCGAAGACCTTCTTCAGTATCTACAAACTTTTCATTTCTTCTACCACATAAAACATAGTGGACCTTCCAACCAAGTGCTTCAAATAATACAGTGTATGGAATACCTCCGCGAAGAACACAAACAACAGAGTCATATTCATTTTTATCAATATTTTTTATAGTTTCTAATACATGTCCTGGGAATTTACCACTCTCCTCATAATCTCTAGATACTTTGTTCATGAACGGTTTTGAATCATTCTCATAGAATTTTTTAAATTTCTTGAAAATATCTTTAGATCTTTTATCTACTAGTCTGAAAAGAGTTTGGTCTGGTTTCATTTTAACTCCTTTCTAAATCTTATAGCAACTACTTCGAAGTCCATTTTTTTATGTAAATCAATAGATGGAATATTCTTTGAGTAGACGCCACTCTCAATAATTTTACCGCCTTTTTGTTTAATCCATAATTCTAGCTCTTTTTCTATTCCGGACGCAAATCCTAGACGTCGATATTTTTTACTAATATAAACTTTATCTAGATGCCCCACAGTTTTACTTTTCATAAAAGCTTCACCAATCCCTACTGTTTTATTTTTAAATTTTAAAACAATTATATGATGCTTAGAGCTTCTGATATTTTTTTGAAGTTCTATCAGTCTGGATTTTTTATAATCTTTATAATCTTTTTTTATCTCTTTTAGTTTCTTATTAGGGAATTGTAGCCTCACTTCCTCGATAGAACAAGATGTATAAATGTCATCTATCTCTAATATGCCCCCTTTAGTGGCCCTTTCTATTTTTACCGAAATCTCTTTTTTATTTTTCATTGCATATCCCCAAGCATTTTCGCAATCTTAAACAACTTCTTAGAAATTTCCAGTTGTCTGTCTTTTTTGGTTCGGATCACTAAGATAACTTTCTCTCGTCCAATAAAAACATCAATATCTAAATTTTTGTCTAAAATATTATAGCGATAATCATGATAATGGTCAATCAGCATAAATCTCGTTCCAGATTGATCCCGATCCCAATCTTCAGTGACTAAGAAATGTTTTAGGTAGAAGTTCTCTTCATCAACACCCAAATCTAAAAACAATTTCAAGAAATTATTAGGTATTGTATCGTCCTTAGTAAACACATATTCACTCATTTTAGGTAATTTTCTTACTGATCGGATTATTGATTTATCTAATTTTTTCATTTTAAATCCATCCCATAATTTACTCCAACAATCTTAAATCCAATTTTTTCATACATTTTTTGAGCTCTTTTGTTTTTAGCTCCAGCACCAAGACCAATCCTATTGCATTTTTTATTTTTTGAGAAATCTATAATCCATTCCATGGATAGTTTGCCATGGCCCTTGCCTCTAAAATTTTTAGAAATAAAGATATCATTAATATAAAGTGTTTTTTTACCATTATTTTTGAATAAATTAAAATTAATATATCCTATAACTTCCCCATTATATTCGATGGAATATATATTATTATTTTTATTATTTACAGGGGTTAAAAATTCTTTTTTTATTTCACTATCGGTTTTTGTAAGATTAATTTTCTCTCTCTTGTTTGTGTCGGCCATATATTCCTTTCGAAGTTTAATATATATATCGCATTCATCTTTATTAGCTTTTCCAACTTTCATCCCAACCGCCCCTCCGAAATTCCCTTTAATTTTTTTATGATCATCTCTAATTTTTCCTTATTATTTTCAAGGTATGGCTTCCTGATAAATTTCCCCTCATACATTCCCCTGTTTCTTCTCATCCGAAGGTCCTGCAAAACTGCAATCTCCTGTGTCGTAAATTCTTTATATTTTTTTAAATAATTTATTGTTTCCCTATGCGCATTTTCGCCCCAAGTCTTAAATCCATCAAACAACATTAAAGACAATATTAGCTGTCTTATCGCTTCATAATAGTTTTGTGCAAGCATTGTTTGATCTTCGTCATTAGCAAAAATCGAAAATATCTTTTTTCTAGATTTTTCAGATTCTACGGCCATTTTAAATAAGGATTTTGCTCTTTCCTTGTCAGGGCTTATTTTCTTAATCATAGTATCTTCAAATACCCCCGCAATACAACGCCATTGATTAAATTATTTTTAAATTCTTTTGAAGGCACCTCTTTTAGTGTTTTTTCCCCCATAATTTGTATTTCTCTGTCTAGTTTTTTCTCATAGCTATCAATGTCTATTTTCGCATTTATAACATCAACACCCAAAAGGAAAATATCTATATCTGACTCATCAGTTATCTCTCCTCTTGCAAAACTTCCATACAGGATGATTGCTTCTGGTGAGAAGTTGTCCCATAAATAATCCACTAAATCTGAATCTTCTAGTTCAAATTGAATCGCCATTTTGGTATAATTCTTTACTTCTTGTCTGTCTACCATCAGACTATATGCCTTTGCACCCTTTAGTTCCTCTATCTTAATCAGTTTTTCTTTTTCAAATTCCTTCAGATAATTCATAACAGATTTCGGAGAAATTTTTGATAATCGACTCAACTCTCTTAGCCCAAACTTTTCAGTAGGGTTGAATAAGAAGACTTTCAATATTTTGTATCTGTTATATTTTTTTAACATTTGTTATATCGTTATTACACTTGTTATAATATTATAACAATACTATTTAAATGTTTTGGTGGTTTGATTAATCCCCTTCCTCACTCAAACACAACAATATCTCGTCCGATAAACTGTTTCTCTCGACCTTCGAAGATAGGACCAACTACAGTTTTAAGACCAGTTTTCTCTTCTATCCATTCATAGTCCACCCCAATGTTCCTAATCTTTGGAAATGTTATAGCAATCCTAGCATCTCGTTTTTTAACGTCTCTCAATTGCCTTAAAATTGGCATAACCACTCTTTCAAAGTTCATAATAGTATCTTCAGCATCTTGTCTATTGGGTTTATGTTTTACAATTTTTCCAAGTGGAGTTTCAGTAGCAATTGCATCAAATTGTTTATTCAGTACTTTTTTAGCGTCACGTCTTTCAACGATATAATGGTTCTTAATATTAAAGTTCTGTTTTAACCATGCAAGATTGTCCACCGCCCCCTTAATCGCCTTAGAATCCTTATCACTCCCGTAGACGTTAATTCCCATAATCAATCCCTCAATTAAAATTCCACCTATTCCACAAAATGGATCTAGCATAAGGTCGCTCCTTTTAGCGCCAGATAGATTAATCAATATTTTAGATAGCCTAGGGGAAATTGCTAGTTCTTCTCGCCTTTCAGGCTTCTGCATATCTCTCTTCTTAACGCCACCATAGTCATATACTTTATCCAGATTTCCAAATATAAATCCATTATCGTGTTCTTGTAAAAAGAAATATACATCAGCTTTCGGAATTTCAAATTTCTCTCCACTCTGAGAATTTATTTGTCGCCTTCCATGTTTTAAAACAGCCTTTCTTTTTTCACTTTTAAATTTCTCCTTCAAAATACTCTCATCACCATCTCCAAATACACCATAAGTAAATTTATCAGAATCAAATAAATCATTGTCCATAATATAGTCGCTCATTGTTTCTTCCCCACCTTCACGAAGAACAGCTCCAGAGAAGATTGTTCCCCCAAGATTTTGAATATCAATTTCCTTTCTAAGGGCGAGTACTAAATAATTGCTTTCAAATAAAACTTCTTCTGGCTCGAGACCATAGGTAGTAGCATAAGCAATAATTTCAGCCCTAGACAATTCAGGGTTTCGGCCTAATACGAATATTTGTTTCATGAATATAAAAGTTATATGGGATATAAAAATCTATCTTAAAATTAATCTAAGTTGATAGTTCCAACAGCACAAGGCAATCGTGCCTTAATGGACTTGATAAGTTTTCTAGCTTCGATTTCAGCTTTATGAGTTTTAACACCAACAATAAACATAAGTTGTCCAGGTTTAACTAAAGCAGCCCTTCCCATTGTTTTCCCAAATGCTCGACTCATACCAGTCTGCATACGATCAGCCCCCGCACCAGTAAGCATTTTATTTTCTCTTAAAATATGATGTGGGAAAATCTTTACTTCTAAATAAAATTCCTTACCAACCCTTGTTTGCAAATGTCTATTCAAATACTGCCTAACAGCTTCAATAGGATTATCTCGTACTTGTGCAGTTTGTTTTGCAGTAACTCCAATCTTAACAGCATATTCACCTTTATCGAATCCAGTGATATCTCCCATTTTGAACTTAACTATTTTAGAATTTGGAATTGTTTTGATATAAGATTTGTTTCTTTTTTTAGATGCCCTAGTAAATGGTCTCGCATATCTTTTAGTATAAGCTGATCCTTTCCTAAGTGCCATTTTATTCCTTCTTCTCTCCTTTTACTTGCTGAGTATCTTCTTTTTTATCTGCTTTCTTTGCAGGTGCTTTTTTGGCTTCTCCTTCAATTTCTACAGGAGTTCCAATAGACTGTCCAGGTAGTCCTCTTTCAAATATGGCCCTAATAACTCCATTATTACCATGTGCACTAGATACAACACCATTAATAACTTTAGCAACCTTTCCAGGAGATTTCCAGCTAACTTTTTTACCAACAAATGCGTTTGCAGCATCTCGATTATCAACATCTGCTATTTCGATTAAGAAATGTCTAGGCTTGAAGCATTTCCTTCCACGTCTAAACTGAATTACCTTTCCTTCCATGAAAAATTATGCAAAATATGGTTTAAAAAGCTTCGCCCTAAAGATTTTTGGTGAAGCAACTTGATTGCTACTCTAAAAGCCTATCGCCTAATAATCTAAGCATGGTGGTCTTTGGCGGGGTACATTGACATTTGGCCAAGAAAGCTCAAGTTTGTTTCAATTGATATACACCCGACACCATAAATGCTTAAATATATACCAAATATCTAATTAAATGGAAAAACCAGAATTGTACTTCGGGCATCCAGTTAATGTGTATAGCACGGAAGCAGAGCAAGGGTTACTAGAAATTGTTGCAAGAGAATTCCCAAATCATAATATATTAAATCCAAATCAACCATACCACCAAGAGGGATATAAAAAATATAGAGAATTGTCTATCCCCAAAGATGTGCTAGAAAAATCTAATTTAACTGACAAAAGAGGAATGAACTATTATTTCCTAGAAGTTTTACCCGGAGTGCAGGATGGAGCCTTTTTAAGTTTTGAAGATGGTATGTTTGGCGCAGGAGTGTATGGTGAATCAGAATTCATAAAAGAGGCCAACGGTGGCCAGATATACGAAATAGGGATAGACAGCGCTGGCACAGGCATTTATTTGGCGCATATGAAATTAGATAAAAGCAGGATGCTATCAGTAGATGAAACCAGGGAAAGGGTTTACGGAGACAAAAAAGACGATTTTGCAAAAAAATTAGATGCGGCATTATCTAGTGGCATTCTAGTAAATTGGTTAAATGCTTGATATGAAATAATATTTTCTATAAAATAATCGCCAGAATTTAATAAATTAATTCAAACTCACCAAAAATATCTCTTAGCACATCAAGAGCTTTAAAATCAATCTTTGTCTCTTTCTTGGAGTCTTGAAGCATCTCTTTTTGAACTTCTTCAGGATCTACATCTACTAACTTCTTGCCCTTTAATTTTTGAATCTTTTGACCTTGGATTAAAAATATATCCTCTAAGAAGAAAACTTCAGCACTAAGGTCTTTACCCTTAATCATAAACTTCTTCCGGTCCATGCTTAAAAATTCACATCTTTGGTTGTGTTCAATTAAAAGATTAGTCAATTCACTTGCAAATCTTCTAGCAGTTTCAACATCCATCCTTAATTTGTATACTTCAGCTGGAGTTAAAGGTTTTTTATCCTTATTAGTCGCTTTTTTATTCATAACTTCAGTTCTTACTTTAGCAACAAACTTCAAGTCAGTCAAATGTCTTCTAGGGTATTTACCAGTCTTGATCAACTGGGTATCAAACGCTCTAATAATTGCAGCCTCTCCCTTCTTATCTAATAATGGTTCTAGCATTTCAAATAATCCTGTATATGTTTCTTCAATAGATTTTTCCCTAACTCTTTGTTCAAGTTGGATTCTCAATTCTTTTATTCTTTTGTTATAGTCTATAGCTTCCTGGTTCATTTTAGCAAGTTTAACCCCATCTATATCCCCAGGCTTAATCTTTCCATGTTCAAATGCCTTATAATGTTTTATCACAATATTATCAAAAATATCAAAATATCTTTTTTCAAGTAGTTTTTCTTTCTCAACAAAAACTTCCTTCACACTCTTAACTGTATCATATACATTTTGTGGAGCAAGGCCATAAAGCATTAAAAGTCCCTGTGTTGGTTGCATAACTCCCCAATAAATATCATGCATCACAATATCAAAAATTCTCCTATCAACGCCTTCAAGGTATTTTTCTCCCTGGCTCATAAACATATCAATAGCTTCTGGGCTTGGTTTAATTCGACCCATCCTAAGAAGAGATTTCCAAGGCAAGAATGATCCACGATCATATAACGGAATCCCGTCTCGAATAAATGTAAATGCCACAGGTTCAGTATCTTTCACTCTCTCCCAGAAATCTGTTAATAGCCACACCTGAAGATTAAAGTCTACTTTTACACCGGCAATAGCCATTGCTTCTCCCACAAATGACTGGGTTATTCCCCTAAGCTTTTCAAGAAGCTCAATTCGGCCCATTCTTTTTACATCAGTGTCATCTATAATTACGAAAACATCAATATCACTAGTCTTAACAGTTTCTCCCCTAGCAAAGCTCCCTCCGATAGCATAAGTCGTAACATATTTCTCAAATTTTCTCAGAACTAAGGACTTGTGGACACTAGAAACTCTAATTCCTGCTAAGAAACCATTTTTATCATAGACGGGGAAGCTCATAGCAATAGCCTCGAATGTATCAAATTTTGAATCTAATCCCAAATTCCAAACATCTATTGGAGTTAAGACATGAAGCCATATCTTCCCATTTACGGCCCTCCCAATCTTTATTAATTCAAGTCGAATATCAGCCAGTTTCTTATATTGCTTTTCAGGGATTATTGTAACTACGTGGATTAACTCTTTTTTACGATCAGCTTCAGGAACTTCGTAATCTTCTTCCATAATTTTATTGGCCTGCGTTGGAACTACGCTAATAGCTTCAATAAATTTAAATTTTTCACGAGCCTTTTTAGCAAAATTATCAATATCTTTTTTGGTTTTTTCAGCTTCTTTTTTCTTTAGACTTTCAGCAATCTCATTGCTCATTGGGAGGCTTGGCATTTTAGCTTTCGGTATATAATTAGATGATAGATTCGCTTCAACAGAGCCCTTTAGGTTATTCATAAGTCAATATATATATTTTAGTATATAAATCTTATTATGGGAATGATAAAGTTTAAAAGGTAAATATATGTTATTTTTTTAGTTCCGACCCCGTAAGCTAATGGTAGACTATTTCGCTTACACCGAAAAGGCGCAGGTCCGATTCCTGCCGGGGTCATTCTTATTTTCTAAAGATAATATACAAAAACCTTATAACGTACACCGATTAGACTCAAGTCGATTCCTAGAGAGGCCATTTATCTCCTAAAGTTTTATATATAGTACTTTGTTGTGATTAACATGAAAAGGTGGCTCAAATATGGTTTAATCGGAGTTGCAATATCTTTTATAGGTATCCTTGGACTTCTTCTTGGAAAACTGGTGTCCGTTTTTAGCATACTTGGCTTATTGAATTATATTAATATCGCTTTGATTTCGCTATTATTTTATGGTGGAGATATGTCATTCGGATTATTTTTCTGGGGTATCCTAACAGCTCCTATATTATATTTTATCCTTGGCGCAATTATTGGTTTAATTGTTGATAAGATTAAATCTAAATAAGTTATTACATCAAATGTTACCTTTTGGTGTATATTACTTACACCGAAAAGGCGCAGGTCCGATTCCTGCCGGGGTCATTCTTATTTTATCGACGCTAACCATTTCTTATTATGCATATCTACCTAAAACAAAACATTTAAATAGTATAATGAATACATATTCATAACTAAAATGGAGACAAAAAACAATGCCAAACAGAGATAAGACAGGACCAGAAGGAAAAGGACCTAGGACTGGACGACAGATGGGAGACTGTGAAGGAGCAGAGCCAACTAGTGGTCGAGGACGAGGAATGAGACCTTGTGGAAGAGGATGTGGTCGAGGTCGTAGAGATTAAGATGCCGCGTCCATGCAAACAAAGAAGAGTTATGGGTAAGCCTAACTCTTCTTACTTCAAACCTGCGGGAATAAGAATGGTTGATTTAGTCGAGACCAGCCTATCTCTTGCCGAATTTGAAGCAATAAGGCTGGTTGATTTTGAGGGAATTTCACAAACAGATGCGGGAATAAAAATGCAAGTTTCTCAATCAACATTATCAAGAATATTATCTTCTGGAAGAAGAAGAATAGCAGATGCTATAATCAACGGCAAAGCAATAAAAATTGAAAAATGAAAAAGAGTATTTTTATATTAATGAGTATTTTTTTAGTTCTTAGTTTAATTTCTCCAGTTTTAGCAGAAACATTGCAGGAAGAAGAGGTAGTTTTGCATTTTTTCTATGGACAGGGTTGCCCACATTGCTCTAAGGGCTTAGAATTTTTAGATTCATTAGAGAATAAATATTCACTATTAAGGATAGAAAAACATGAAACTTATTCTAATCAAAACGAAAGAGAGTTGTTTGAGAAAATGACATCTGCTTTTGGGGAAAAGATCGAAGGAGTTCCAACAACATTTGTAGATAATAAAATTATAATAGGATTTAGTGATTCAATAGCATCTTCTATAGAAGAAGAGGTAAAAAAGTGTTTAGAATTTGGTTGTGATAATCCCTCTGATAAAATAAAGGACAATGAGACAATTAAGCTAATTGGAGATAAAACCACTGCTTTTGAAAAGTTAACAATTCCCGCTGTTATTTCCGCAGCAGCAGTAGATGCTATAAATCCCTGTGCCTTTGCAGTTTTAATAATTTTAGTATCAACAATTTTAATTTCTAGTGATAGAAAAAAGGCACTGTTGGCAGGTTTAGCATTCTCATTATCAATATTTATCTCATATTTCCTTATGGGGATTGGTCTTTACTCCGCAATTCAGGCCTCTGGATTAACCCATAATTTTTATTTAATTGTAGCTATTTTAGCAATATTTATTGGCCTTTTTAATTTGAAAGATTATCTCTGGTATGGGAAATTCTTTGTTATGGAGGTTCCTAGAAGTTGGAGACCAAAAATGAAATCTTTAATTGGAGGAATTACTTCTGTGCCTGGTGCTTTCGCGATAGGTTTTGTTATAAGTTTATTCCTGCTTCCATGTACCTCCGGCCCATATATTGTAATATTAGGACTATTGGCAAAAGCCACTACTAAATCATATGCCATTATTTTATTAATTTTTTATAATTTAATATTTATTTTACCAATGATTTTAATAACCCTAGCTATTTTCTTTGGATTAACAACTACTGAAAAGGCTGAGAATTTTAGACAAAAGAAGTTAAAAATACTCCATTTAATTGCTGGTATAATTATTCTTTGTTTGGGTATCGGAATGCTAATTGCATTAAAGCTAGGAATGATTTAAAGTTATTACATCAAATGTTACCTTTTGGTGCATATTACTTACACCGAAAAGGCGCAGGTCCGATTCCTGCCGGGGTCATTCTTATTCTCGGAAGATATTTAAGGACCGATTTGATTATTGGAGATAACTAATTTAGAAACATTTCCTTGCTTGTAATAATTCTCCTACCAAAATTGACTATGTCAATTTTCTTAATCAAAGTGGGAAATTTTTGTCTTAATATCTCTATCTGGTATTGAAGTTCTAAAGTATCTTTGTAAACTAAGTCCATCTCATAATCCCATAAACCAATCATCTTTCCAATATGCCTAGCATCCTTGATACTGGTTATATATCTTTCAAACTCTTCTATGCTCTTAGAATTATCTACTTGTAAAAATAGTTTAAATGAATTTAATCCCAACTTTCCAGTATCCAAGGCCATGTAGTATCCCATAATTATTCCTCTTTTTTCTAGGGATTTCAAGTTTGTAGATATCGTTTTTGGGTTTAACTTTGTTTTTTCAGAAATATCTAAAATATTCATTCTAGAATCATTTCTAATTATTGAAAGTATCTTTTTTTCAATGGTTGTTAATTTGAGTTTTTTATTAGCTGGGAGAATCTTCGAAATCTTTGTAGCGGAATCTTCATATAAAAAATTATTTCTAAAATAATATTGATCCACCATTATCTGGATCTCTTTTTCATTAATTTTCTTATTGAATCTTCGATTAAATTTGCCAAGTTGAGTAATCAGGTCATCAAAATCATTCACCAGAAATGCCAATTCTAAATTATAGTGACCATATAGCCTTGCAATATGGATGAGATTTTTATGTTTCTTGAATTCTATTTCTATCTCCTTTTCTGTTTTTTTATCAAGACTATTTATTAAATAGTAAACTTTTACTAATGTGTATCCAAGCATTTTGTTATTAATCCCGGTTGTGGTATGTGATATTAAGGGTTTAAGCTTTTCAAACCTAAGGGCTACTGAACTCTTACTAAGCCCCACATTCTTTGCTATCCTTGATAAAGGTATCCTGAAATCCCTGTCTAGAAGTTTTAATATATCCCTATCTTTTTTATCAAGTTTTATTTCCATAGTAAATAAAAGGATGTATGTATTATAAATATTGGTATTTTTCTTACTTTTAGGTAATTTGGTAACCTATTTTATTGTTTTGTTCTATTTAGAGACAATCTGGTTTTAAGTATAGATATTAGTTAAATATAATATGACAATAGAAAACTTATTCGAAGCGAAGGACAAAGGTAATCATATTTATGATTGGAATTGGGAGAAACTTAAAAAACCTAATACAGAGGTAGAAAAACCAGAAAAACCAAATGGAAAAAGAATCTTAACTGAAGAAGAAATGGTTATACAAAAGTCTATGGCAGCCAGTCCGCACAGAACTAGTCTTAGCAGCCCTCCAAGCGGAACATATAATGGTCGTGAGCCTTGGTATTATTTATAAAATGAGAAAAGAAATATTAATTAATTTCTTGTATATAATATGACAATAGAAAACTTATTCGAAGCGAAGGATGAAAGTTACCAGCTGTATTGCACGGTTTATGAGCTATCCGAGAATGCTGAACAATTATTAGATATAGATAAGGAACATTTTGGATTAGTTAGCCATTGTAGAAATTTTAGTGAAGATACTTCATGGATTACGGACTCATATAACGATAGTAGAAGCTATGATGGTTATCTTTATTCTAAAATAGATCCTGTTCCTAGAAAAAGAATGACTCATGGTGACAAAAGAGAGGATGTAAGAATGCGTATAAAAGAAAGGATTAATGCTTCTGAGGTTAAGCCAGTAGAAGAGATTCGATTGAGTATTGGGAAAGTTTACATTTCGGAAGGAAATTTAATCTTAGAGAGAGGGATGAAAGAATAAGCATCAACTAGTTTCTCGGAAGAACATGCCCATGCACCAATGAACTCCCGTTAGTCCATTCTAGAAAGGGTTTTACGCTAAATGTTACTCTTAGTGTTATATTTTTTACACCGAGTAGACCCAGGTCCGATTTGCCCGAAGGGTACTTACGAAGTGCCTGTAAGGGTCATTCTTATTTTCTAAATATAATATGCAAAAACCTTAT
>Ga0233431_1005190_pt1 | contig 12978 bp, 4 predicted proteins | sample SI_118_April2016_FD_179867 | JGI IMG/M metagenome (GOLD analysis project Ga0233431, IMG submission 179867) | Seawater microbial communities from Saanich Inlet, British Columbia, Canada - SI_118_April2016_200_MG | ecosystem: Environmental > Aquatic > Marine > Inlet | place: Canada: British...
TATTTTTTTGAGAATGTTTGATCATCACCACCGAAATCACGCAGATTAACTTCTTCGTCTTTTTCAAAACTTTTTGGTGACGCACTACCTATATCAACTTTAATTCGTTCAGCAACGTCAAGTGAAGTCTGTAATCCAATCGCAAGGTCGGCTGTAATATGATCAGAACCAACTGGTAATACAGCAATACTAACAAGATCACCTTCTTCGTAAATAGCCATTTTTGAAGTAGAAGCACCGATATCAACTAGGGCAACGCCGAGTTCTTTTTGTCTGACATTAAGAACAGACTCACTTGCAGCCAAAGACGCAAAAACCAAATCATTAATATCAATTCCTGCTCGATAAACACTCTTTGTAACATTACTGATCTGTGAAGAAAGTCCTCGTACTACTTGAGTTGTAACTTCAAGCCGGATCCCACTCATACCAACTGGATCTTTCACACCTGTTTGATTATCAATTGAAAAAGTTTTTGGAATAACATGCAATACTTCGTGATTAACAGGGGCAGCAACTGATCGAGCTGATTCAATAACTCGTTCTACATCAGCTTCTGAAATTTCACCACTAGTTTTTGTAATTGCAATTACGCCGTTACTTTCTTGTGACTGAATATGCGTTCCACCGATTCCCACAAAAACACTTTCAATTGGTAAACCAATCATTCGCTCTGCTTTTTCCAAACAGGCAGAGATACTACTAACTGAGTCTTCAATACTAACAATTGAACCCTTATTAAGCCCTTGTGCTGGTACATCCACCACTCCGATGATATTAAGTTGTTCGCTTTCATTAGTTTTTATAATCTGTCCGATCACAATCCGAATAGTTGATGATCCGATATCTAATCCTGCGATGATTTGTTCGTTAGCCATAAAAATAGTTGATATCTCTCAATATCTATCTTAAATTATAGTACAATTTTCCCGTTCTGCCAAATATTACCAGTTTTGTGGATAAAACGCCCTAATTAAGTTTCTATTTAAACATTTTGCACAAAAAATTTGTACAGGCATACAAATTATGTTACTAAACAACTTGTATGCTTGTTCACATTTTTTCAATAATATGAGGGACAAAGATAATTAGCCCAATAATCACACTGGTAAGTGCAGCTGTAAAAACAATTGCACTCATCACGTCTTTTATCTCCTTTACATAATGATGGATTCTCGGTTTAAGCATATCCACAAACCTCTCAAAGACCGTATTTAACATTTCTAATATAAGAACCATTGCGATCATTAGAATAACGAGCGTCCATTCCCAAATCGTTATCTGAAAATAAAATCCCAAAATAATTACAACCATTGAAGCAATTATATGAATTCTAAAGTTCTGCTCTTTTTTGATTAATGAACCAAGTCCAGTAAAAGAGTACTTAAAACTTTTTAGAAGACGTCTAAACCTGATCATATTTATTTAAAATTTTAGTTTCTAAACTTTCCATCTTCGCAGCTTCACTCTCCTTCTCATGATCATACCCTATTAGATGCAAGAAGCCATGCAACACCAATCGATTAACTTCTTTTTTCAAACTATGCTTAATTTTTTTTGCCTGAGCTTTTGCCACTGGCAAACAGACAAGGATCTCCCCTATCGGATCCTCAGCATACTCAGAATCTGAATTCTCAAAAGATAACACATCAGTGACTTTATCAATTTTCCGATATGTTTTATTTAACTGTCTTATCTTCTGATTACCAACCACGCCAAGCGACACCAAAGCCTTCCCTCTGTATTTTGAAGTTTTCTGCGCCAGATTAAGAAGTCTCTCCAAACTTCGCCGACAGACAGGTGTTTTAGTTGTATTGTTTAATTCTAAGGAAATCATATTGCGGATATGCGGATTATTTGCGGATCTTACGGATTTAATTTGACGTTATTAGAAAATCTGAGATCTTGATTTAGTCTAATTCAAATATAACTTTATATAGTAATTAATAATACTTAATATCACCTAATTAAATCCGCAAGTCTTCCTCATTCAAGCCAAAGATCCGCATAATCTGCAAATAATCCGCATATCCGCAACCTACGGACAAGCAGCGAACTCACAATCTGGAGCAATCCGACCAACGGAACTACCGTCAGGACAGATCTTTGCTTCCTCAGTACAAGCAGTACCAGAATAAGGGTTACCAGCCAAATCATCAGGAGTTGGTAAATCGATCAAATTAGAATTATTAGTTGAAGGATCTCCTGAATATGGATTACCAATCAAATCATCAGGTGTTGGTAGATCGATATCACTTTTTTCTATAAACTTAAAACTATCAACCATCATTTTGAACATGTTTGGATAGAAAGCTTCTTCTTTCTGACCGATGCTGTAATTAATCACGACAACCATATCTTGTTTTGCAATGAAGACAGTGAATCCGTCAACTGACTCAACAACAGGTATCGTGTAATTATTATTATAATATTTCAACTGCGTTCTAATCGCTTTTGGATTAAGTCGCAAATACCAGTCAACAACTGATTCACCAGACGATTTATTCTCAATAAACACGTTAACAAACTCATTATTATTTGAAGTGAACATGACATCATTAGTATCTTCTTGGTCAATAGAATCAGCTAACCAATTTTTCGGATAAAGCAGATTGTAACCATACATCTCATTATTGTAAACCGCAGTAAAGTTGCTTTCTTCTAGTTTAATCGAGCTCTGAGTTGGGCTATAGAAATTACTTAATTCAGATCCGTCAGCATAACCGTCCCCATCAGAATCCATCACAGTCGCCTTTGTACCGATTAAAAACTCTTCTTGATCAGTTAAACCGTCATTATCATTATCAAGAGAACTCATGATATTAATGTTAAATCTATTGCTATAAGTATAATCAAAACTGTCTTCTGGTAATTCATCTGGCACAACTGTTGGGTCTGGGTTTTCATCGGGAATAATTACGTCATCTGGGACTGAGTTATCAGGCTCAGTTGGCTCATCTTGGTCAAGCACAATAGGTGGTTCACTATCATAAGGTGTTTGATCCATATTAGGTTCAATTTGATTATCATCATCTGAAGGCATGTATGTATAAACAAGTAAGCCAATTGAAGCAATAGCTAAAACAACCAAAATCACAATAATTGCGATCATGCCAAACTTACTCTTCCCACCAGACGGTTTTGGAGAACCAGCGCTAGCTGGAGCCTGTTTTGAACCTTTTGTTGCACCAACGGTTTTGTCCCCTAGATAGTATTCCATTGGCATAGTATGAACTTGTGAATCCTGACTACTATCTTCTTTTTCCTCCTTTAATGGTTCACTAACTTTATTGTTCATTTGTGGCTTTTGATCGTCAAACATATGTGTGGAACACAAATTACAAATCTTATACAAATTTACAAATGAGGCTAACAAACATTTTCACCTCATTTGTAAATTTGTAACTTATTTGTAATTTTGTGTTCAATTGTCTTAATTTATATCTAAATCCGAAATTGCTTTTTGGAAATTAAGTAACTTACCGTCCCCTTTCGGGTTATAACCTGACTGGACTTCTTGGCCATCGGAGTAGCCATCATTATCACTATCGTAATCGTTTGGGTCTGTTTTATAGAACATCACTTCGTCTCGATCAAAAAGACCATCATTATCACTATCTGCTTTACGAGGGTTAGTTCGGTACTGTTTTTCTTCTTCGTTAGTTAATCCGTCAAAATCAAGATCCTCGCTGCTTGCTTCTTCTATTTTTACGATTACGTCATCTACATCTTCATTTATCGATAAACCTTCCGACTGTTCAGAAGGATCAGTTGATTGATCTGAAATAATTGGCTGATCATTAAGAGGTGCTACATCTTTCATCTGAAAATAAGCTAGAACACCACTGACAATTAAAACCAAAACTACAACTATTATAATAATAATCCACCATGGGAATTTTTTCTTTTCAAAAACAGGTTCTGGGGGTAAATCAGAACTTTGTGGAGATTGAGCTGGTTGAGTGACTGGTTTATGCTCAACTTCAGCAAAGATGTCTTCGACTTGATTTGGATCCATAGATGAATGGGGTTATTTCCATTTTGTGGAATGGGTTTTGGCTGGGGGATCGCGTTGGCACGCTCTTTTAGGGTTGGTGGAGGGAGCCGGACTAAAGTCCGGGTGAATATCGCGAGTGCTTTCGCTTAAATAACCTTACTTATAAATATAATCGCAAGGTGCACCAGATGTTACACATATTTCACCAGTTACTGTGTTTCTCTTTGGGACAACTTTAAAGACATCATAATAATTATAACCATCCGCATCGCCTCTATTATACCCTTCTAATGAAAAATTAATTTCATATGAATCAGAATCAGTTGCTTTGTATTGATAGACAGGATTTTTGTTAATATTATCGGAAACAGGACTATAAAATTCTGGTAAATTCTCGCCGGTCACATCACTGCTGTAGCAAGTATATTTATCATAAGTTCTAATGGCCGTAGTTGGACAAGTAGAACACCATTCTCCAGGAATGACACACTGATTTTCACCCTCACAATATAACTCATCTGAACCTTCCGATGATAAATCTTGGCAAAGCTCTCCTCTAGTCGTATCGTAAGCTGCTGCCTGCTCCCATACAAAATGATTATCAGAATCAACTGGCAAAGCACCACCAAGCATCTCACCAAACACTCTTTGCCAACTTGGCCAGACGCTGAATGTCTCACCTCGAACATACGTTCCACTTTCTAGTTGAGGGACTTTTCCGCTATTCATGAACTTGTATCCATCGATTAATTGGTGAATCAAGCTGATATCCTGAACTCTTCTGATGTCTTTCATGATGATTTGCTTCTCAGTAATTCCACCACTACCAGCTAGGACATTGATATTAAATTTAATCATCTCAGTCATCTGAGTAAAGATATTTTGAGTTGCAGGGTTAGCATTATCATTATAACCAAGTAAGTAAATATTATTATAAAGTGTTGGATCGTCAAGATTACCAGCAGCGATATAAACTGATGAACCTTCCTTACCTCCCTGATAACAGAACTTACCAGCAGAATTCTCAATACAGTCAATATCTATTGAAGAAATATTTTTGGGATTTGGTGCATACTTCATGTACCACAACTCAGGTGCCAAAGCTTCTGGATTTTCGTAGATTCGAAGAGCAATAATGTCTGATGAATCATCATTATTTTTATTACTATCATTAGAATAATCTGCGTCTCTACCAAAGAAATACTGACTAAGTAGTGCTGGACTTTCCCAATTATCATTTGGATCACTACATTTCGGATCGGCAAAGTCAGATAATCCGTTAAGATCATTATCTAATCCGTCTTGACATTGATTTAGGACAGAACCACTAGCAACGCCGGACTGGTACACACCTTGAGGATCAGAATAATCAACACGAGAAACATCTCCATGTTTTGTAAATTCTAATTGACTAATTTCGTCGATAAAATCATTCTCAAATGTCCATCGAGCAACAGTGTTAAAAGGGGCTTCTGTCTTATCCAAGAACCGCAAAGAACCTATAGCTCCCAAAAACGATTTCGCAGGTTTTCCTTCTACACCACCAATAAATATTTCATTTCTCAGTGCTCTGTCTGAAAAAAATCGATCACTAAAACTAAGATTTTCCATATTATAATTAGACAGAGAGGCACCCTCAATCATTAAAGTAATTGTTCCTTCATCATACTCAAATTGAATACTGTTTTTGTCAAAGCCAATGGGAAGTTTTGTTCGTTTCGCAAGATAAGTACTATCTGAGCTAATAGAATACCCCAAATAACTGTTACCATTTTCAAATATAGTAAATAACTGTAAATTCTTTTCATATAATGAACCGTCATCAGAAAAAGGAATATGCATAATCAAACCTGAATGATCTGTTGATTCGTCAACTATTAAATCGAATGAAATCATATAATGCCCTGTTGCAAAATCAATTTCCGATAAACTGCTCCTATCAATCTCTAAATAATCCATATCTCCATCAAACTTAACAGCATAAGTTGGATCTGAAAATGAGAAACTACTCTGTAGCGTCGCCTCAGTTACTTTTAAGTTTGGTAGATCGTCATGTGCGCCAACCATTAAACATTTACCAGTTCCGATTCCAGAACAGTCAGTATCATCGTTACAAGATGTAATACCATCAGAGCAAACTTCCGGCGAAGAGCAAACGCCGTCACCAATACCACTACAGTCATCGTCATTATAACAAGCTCTTCCGTCGTAACAAGATTTCAGAATAGGTTGACCAGCGTCTCGACAGTAGAATACACCGATATTGTAAACAGTATGATAAAGATGCGTTAAGAACCCACGATCTGTTCCATATCTGTCAAATTCGCCATGCGGATATAATGTTGGATTCCAAAGTTCATTACAAATAAATATTTCTAAGTTTCCATAGCCAGTAGTTGAAGCACCTGTTGTGTCACCACCCTGACCACTATTATCAACGGTGACTGTAGCTGTTGCCTCAATTGAAGTCTGGCCATTCTTATTGAATGTTGTCACAGTTGTTTCGTTTGGATCTATATCTCCAGCACTTGAATTGACTTTAGCAAGCGAACTATCTAAACTTTCCCAATCCCATGTCCAAGCATAAATATCATCTATCGCATGAATCTCTTGATCATAATGCTTTGCCGTTGCTTTGTATGGTTCAGTTATATCTGGTTTAATAACAAATAGATCAGCTTCTTTAACTAAAACATTATTTACTTTACAGAGTTCTGCTCCGGTTTTGAAATTAATAGTCTCACTACTCTGTTTACCACAACTATTCGAAATATCGGTAAACTCTAACGTGTAATCAGTATCGCCATCAAGAATAGTATGAGGTATAACTGACACAACCGTTTTACCTAAAGAATTTTCTTCAATTGCGAAGTTAAAACCAACGTCACAAACTTTTGGTTCTACAGCCCAACCTGTCTTGATCAATAAACCACGAACCGTTTCTTTTATTCCTTGAAAACTATTCACTACAAATTGTTTAGTCGCTTTTAGTGGATTTTTTGCAAATTTATAATCAAATTGATTTAATGACATATCATCACCCAAATAATCACTATAAATTCGGTTTATTTCATCAGCACTAAGTGCTTGATCAAAGATTACAAATTCGTCAATAGCACCATTTAGACCTAGTGAAGACACACCACTACTGCCTTTATTACCTATCCATAATCGATTAAATTTATCAAATGAACTTAATATTGGAACGGTTTTCATTGCAAACCATTGACCATCTTTATAGATTGTAACATCACTACCATTGTAAGTAACTGTTAAATGAAACCAGCTATCAGTTGGTAATGGTTCATTAATCTGTCGTTGATTAGAAGCAGAAGGTGAACCTACGTACGTACTAATATATGTGTTTGTACCTTGCGCATCCAGCCAAAACTTATCTCGTTCTGCGTCGTCACTGGAATCAATTTCAAAAATAGTATGACGTTCATTTGCTGATGGTTTGATAAATACCCATGAACTAATTGTCCAATGCTTATCATCTGCAAAAGTATTAATTGGCACACTAACAGCAGAATCATCGCCATTAAATTCAAGAGCTTTCCCTATTCGACCATCAATAAAAATTCCGGAAGTTATTTGACCGTTTATATTATTAACTGAATCATGAGCAACTGTTCCTTGACCTTCATCAAAACCGAATCGACTCACAGCCATTGGTAATGTAACAGGACAGAAACCATTACCATCTATCTTTTTTGTTAATTTTATTGTATCTCTATTCAAGCTAACAGGATTAACCCGTCCGCTAAAAGTTGTTTTAATTAGAGCATTTGTACAAACATCATCAACGTTATTAGCTGGTTTACTCTCGTGAATTGCAACCGGTGGCAACAAACACTCAGCTGTCTGATAAATCAAATCAGTATCACCTGTTCTGAAAACTTCTATTCCATCCACGATCTCACTTGTGTCAGCTGATATTGCAGTTGCTCCTTCTGTGAACAGCGTTAAATAATCAAAGTCAAATAAACAACTCTCGTCTTCTCTATTAAAACAAACATTTTGCCGAATTGAAAGCTGGTCATTAATATTTGACTTAATTGTTGCTGTTTGATATGGACTACCGTTTGTTCCGGATTCTACATCACACTCAGGATCTTCACTAGGATCAACCGCGCCATTACCGCAAAGTTCTTCACTTGAACCTTTTTTCAGACACAGAGTATTACAACCTGCTTGCAACTCACATTGACAACCGTCTTCTCCGTAATCGCAAGTCTCTCCATCTTTTGTACAACGTGCTTCGCACTCTTCATCATTTAAACCGTTACTATCATAATCCTCAAAGATACCATTACCACAACATGATTTTAAGGTATATTCAGGAACAGTACAAGTACATTCATCAAGAGTACTTTCAATACAAGCAATTGTTGAATCTTCTTCACAATATGTTCCTTTTAATGAAGAACAAGCAGGGAAATTTTTCCAAACACACGTATCAGTACAATATGGATTTGCGTCTCCATTTGATAATTTATCACATTCTTCTCCTGCTTCAACTATACCGTCACCACAACGTTTATCCGCTTCCGAAAGACCACTTTCATCATTTCCAACAACAAGACATTGATTATTACAGAAAGCTGGGGCATCTGAATTATATGTTCCATGAGTTACTTCAGCTATTTCAGATTTACTACTATCCCAAGCCCAATTATAATCATAAGGATTCAAGGCTTGACCAGTAGCACTACATGAATCAGGTGCACTGTATGGTGTTGAAACATAATCAACGGCTTCACCCGGCGTTCTTGAGATATAATCATTCGGATCAACTTCTATTCGATCAATTATACATCTAGCAGTTTCACCATCATCACCTTTTGTTCTGAAAATCCAGCTAAATGAATCATAGGTAGCAGATTCTCCACCTTCATAATCAGTACTCTCAGTACAACCCTTGTCAGGTGAATAATATTTATATGTTGTAGTTCTTGGGATTTGAGCAAGTTCAGCAGGAAGAACAATTGAACTTGTTGATAAATTCTGACAGGCAAACTCAATATTTATTAATTCTTTACATTTTGCAGATGTAGGATCTTTTGCATATGAAAGGAAGGTATTTGCCGAAGTATCATAACAACCACAGATAAAATCCAGATCCCCATCATCATCAGAATCATATCCACCAGTAAGATCTATTTTACCATTTTCATTATTGTCTGATCGATCAGCGCAATCACCACTACCACTCTGCGTGCTGTAATTAAGTCCTGACAAATTTTCTCCGCTAGAACTTTTTACGTTACCACTCACTACAACTCGATAGCTCGTACTTGGTGATAGATCTGATACTAAATTAACATCTAATCGATTAACATAGTTACCCAAGCCATCATTCTCATAGTTATAGTAACTTGAATATTCAATATTAGCTCCAGTATCAACGACAACACATTCAGACGTTGTACATGGATACACGTCAATACTTGACTGAGAAGTTAGAAGGTTCCCATTCATCTTTGTATTAAAATGAGCTTGAATCTGTGAATTGATACAAGCTGAATCACATTTTGGATAATAATCAATAATTTTTGGATCAACAAAATCAATCAGAAGATCTGCGTCTTGTGTCATTGTCGTATAAACAGTACCTGAATCTTTTTCTACAGCAACATTTGCAACAGTTGTTCGAACAGTAATTGGATCATCTCGATCAGTTTGTATGTCTGCGGTAACAATTCCGTTACTAATTCTATCTGAATTAATTCGATAAATTCCAAAATCTTTTCGGCTATCTTTGTATATACTTTCTAATGTATATTTTTCATCATCAAACTCTACCCCATCAACAGGACACATCTCATATTGAGTTCCAAAAACTTTACAAAAATGACCAAATAGCTCTACTTTAGTTCGATCAGCAATCGTTGGCAAGGTCCAATCCCAATCGTATCCACCCATGTTTAGGATTTCACACTCCTTGAGACCACTGACCTTGTAAACTTCTTTATCATCAACAGTATCAATCAAACCTTGAGCTGGGGTTACAACAATATCAGTTGGAAGACATTCTTCATCTTTTGTTTTGAAAGCCCATCTGTAAGTACGTGGCATGGTGTAGGCAGGGTCAGTTTCAGATTCCTTCACTCCCTCTACTCCATACTCACCACCTAGAATCTCTACCTGATACCAACTATTCCCAGCTAATAAACCTGGCTCTAGCGCTAATCGTGAAACAACTTCCTCACAGGTGGTTTCACCATCAGCATCAGTGATACATACATTATCTTCTAAAGTATTGAGATCCCCCATGGTTCCATAATCAGTAGTAATACAATCACTATCCTCACAGGCATCTAAATCGCAGTTTGGTGATGGTTTATTCTCTAAATCCGGAGACGCACACTGTTTAAGTTTAACCTTCACAATTGTGTCATCAGTTCCTGTTGTTTCAGCGTCAAAGCTTGGCCATTCCATCATCATATTAAAAGTCGCAGAAATTGTTGAATTCATGCAAACTGTTTTTTTGTTTCGAGTAGGAGCTGGTGACGCCATTAAATTATTTTCTGCGTCACAAGTTCGCTCAATTATTTTTGGATATTTTGGCAGAGCGCCAGTACTAACCATCCAAGAAAATTCAGTATCCCCAAAATCAGCAGCCTGACCAGAACATCCGGTCACACTATCAACACAAACGCCCGTTGGACAACAAGTTTCACCAGTAAAACAACTATCATTACTACAACGTCCAACCCGGAATCCAACTTGATTACTAGCAGGAGTAGTTGTTCCCTCTGCTGCTAAATAAACGTTACCACTTAACGCAAGAGTTGGAACAGTCGCACCAATAATTTCATTATCTAACCAACTATAACCAGCTTCGACTGAAAGAAAGGTTGTAACACCACCACGTTCAAAAACAACATCATAGATTGAGTCTTCTAAGAAATTCTCACCAAATAGATCGAAGACTGTATTTAATGGTCCATTATTCGGACTTAACTGACAGATACCAGGTCCTGGATCATTTGAATTAATTTCAAAAGCAACTGGAGCACTCTCTAAACCAGCAGAATTATATACACGGACTTGAACACTGTTTGTTCCGGTCTCTAATTTTAAATCATCAGGAACTTTTATAATAATTTCATTATCAGTCCAACCAGAATCCCCACAACTGAGTTCACCTGTATAACTCAACTCACCATCAATAAAATCAACCAGACGAGGAGTATTACCGAAGTTTACACCTTTAATAGTAACTAACTGATTAGCCGGAGCTGAGGCTGGATCAATTGAATTTATTTGAGGTAGGTTCGCAGGAGCCTCAATTTTGAATCGGTATGGATTACTATAAATATCCTGACAAAGACAGTCATCATCATCATCACATGTGTCAACTGGCTCACAAATACAAGCAGGGTCGTCAACGCTTTCAATACAACCAGGACAGGAAATACAAAGCTCGCCTGCTTTCAAAATAACATTACTATATCCAGTTTCTAAATTTGGTATTGATAGATTGGTAATTGTTGCATCAGCCCAAGCTCCACCACTCTGCATTGAAGAGATTGTTTGATCAAAATAGATATTTGATTCACCACGAGTCGTACCAAAACCACTTCCCGAAACATTAACTAATCCAGAGACAGGGCCTTTTGCACAATCGGTGTCACCTGACTCTAAACACTCTTTTTCCGAAACAGCACAAATTCCTGGCATTGTAAGATTTTCATCATAAACAAAATCACCTTGCCAGCCACGTTCATTAACAGTGTCATCATAAACATCGTATCTATTAATAACTTTGATTGGGCCCGTAATAACAGAGATGTCTGGAACTCGAACAATGATCTGATCATCTCGCCAAGAAAAAGCCGTGTCACAACTAAACTCTCCCGCAATATATCCTTCATCGCATCCGTCACCACTCGAACAAGAAAATAGGAGTTGACTGACATCAGTTTTAAATGAAGAGAAGCCACTTCCTACAATTGTGACTAAATTACCCGGTCCCCCACTTGGCAGAACAACATTCTCAATTGTTGGCCAACTTCGGCACTGTCCATCACGACAAACACCAGACACACAATCAGAATCGACTCGACATGAACCGTCACATGACGGACAAGCTGGATCTGTACTTGCACAATCAATCTCACCTGTTTCGAGACAACAACCGGCTGGCACTATATTAAATTGCTTTGTTTTTATCTTTGTATGGTCAGCTAGATCAACTGCTGCAGCTACAAGATCGTGACTACCTAAATCATAATCAGAACTCTCTGCCCACGGTTCACTGTAAGTATATGACGTTGGAGAGTCTCCGAGGGAAACTTGATACGCAGTTGAGAAATCTTCCCAAGTTACAGCATTATCAAGGTCAATCTGATACATAATCATGGACAGAGCAATGTCGTCTTGTCCGAAAATCGATACATCAAGTGGAACTGGTGCCCCCTGACAGATAGTTTTATTTGATCTTGGTCGTTCAATCACAACTGATGGATCGCGTCTATCACAGATCGCCCCTGTTGTAAATTCAGATAAACAGTTGCTAATACCACTACAATTTAAAACCAATTTTTCACCCTCTCGATCAGTTTGCGTTGATTTAAGGATATTTGCCGTAACTGTTACCTTGTATTCAGTATTCTTGTCAAAACAGTTATTATCCTCACAATCATCACAGATCTGTTCTGGAACAAATTTAACTATTCTATTTTCATTCAACGCTGAAAAAGTTCCAGCGATAACTTCCGTTCCGCTATCAGTGATTTTCTCTATAGTAATATTATCTTCTAAATTAGTTGCGGAGTCAGCATCAAGTGGATAATTAAACATCAATTTCACAGGGAATGAATAGATCAAAATATCGCCTTCTGGGATAATATCCACCTCGAAACTTCTTAGACCATAAGTAACAATTGGAGTTGTTCCATTACCGTTTCCATTGCCATTACCATCGCCATTCGGATCATTCGCCTGAAGTAAACTATCAAAAACAAAAGCCACAA
>Ga0233431_1005194_pt1 | contig 12965 bp, 10 predicted proteins | sample SI_118_April2016_FD_179867 | JGI IMG/M metagenome (GOLD analysis project Ga0233431, IMG submission 179867) | Seawater microbial communities from Saanich Inlet, British Columbia, Canada - SI_118_April2016_200_MG | ecosystem: Environmental > Aquatic > Marine > Inlet | place: Canada: British...
AAATTCTAATACTTCACAATCCTTGACAATAAAAATCTGATTGGCCTATGCTAATACATAGGCCAATCATTAAGGAGGGAAAATGATTACTTCACATCAACAACACGTGCGTTTATTTCGCAACGGTCGAAATCAGGCTGTCAGGATACCAAAGGATTTTGAAATGGATTGTGACGAAGCCATTATTCGCAAAGAGGGTAATAAATTGGTTTTAGAACCAGTTAAAAAGGATGGACTCTTAAATATTTTAATGAGTCTAGAGCCCATCAAAGAAACATTTCCAGATGTTGATGAATCACTCTTACCATTAGATGATATCAACATATGAACGCGAATCTCCAATACTTGTTAGATACAAACATTATTTCTGAACTGATGAGAAATCCCCATGGTATCATCAGAGATAGGATTGCTACTATAGGAGAAGAAGCTATATGCACAAGCATCATTGTATCCAGTGAACTACACTTTGGTGTTGAGAAAAAAGGATCCAAAAAATTACGTAGTCAATTGGAAGCAATTCTTTCAGCTATTGAAATTATTCCATTTAAGGAACCTACCGACAGACAATATGCGGTTCTAAGATCAAATTTGGAAAAATCAGGAACACCAATCGGCCCTAACGACATGCTGATTGCAGCTCAAGCCATAACATATGGCCTAACTTTGGTGACAGCCAATATTAGAGAATTTAAACGAGTTCAAGGAATAGCGGTAGAAAATTGGCTCGAGTAAAATGTAAATTTAAAATAAAAGTAATTCTGGTAGGCAAATGATCTAGAATTAACTGTCAAATCAGAACTAATGGTGGGCATAGTGACCAAATTTTACCTATTTAAGATAGGTGTTAAATTCCCCGCTATCTCCACTATTCGTCTACTTCATAAAGCGTTTCAGTTTGAATAGCCGCTCCGTAACGTAGGGTAGGTGATTCCTATTGCTAGCAGCCTGTCGGACTATTAGAATCTAATTGTATGTTCCCTCATATATACAGTTAATATATTGATATTATATATTATACATTGACATTTTGTTTTAAATAATTTACTATAGATAAATATATCAATCACATAACTACAACTTTCTACCTTCAATAATATGACCAGAGTATTCAAGTGCGCTAACTAAGAACAACCGATGATATTGCCGCCTAGTGGTCTGGGTCAGGATTTCTGTTTACTGGGCAGGAAAGCACATATCCAGGAATGACAAACACCAGTTGATCTTACTTTGGTGATCAAAGGAGGCAGGATCAGAAAGGAGCCTAATGAAACCTGCATCGATAAAATCGCAAATTCCCCTGGCTGCAAAATGGGACTTCTCTTTACTGTCTGATCCACACTGCTTTTGTAATTGAAGGCATAGTTCCTCTACAGCCGTGACCAGTTCTTGATCTGTTTCTTTGGCAATGTCGTCATAAACCTGACGCCATTGCGGTTCTCCCCAAAAAGCGACCCAAACAGAGATATAACGAAAGTTGGTCACATTCGGTTCCAATAATGAGTGAATGATTGCGACCATTTTATCTCTGGAATCTGAACCAGCTAATTCCATCGCTTTTTGCCATGAATTTACATAGATTTCTTCCAAATATTTCATCGTTTCTGTGAGCAGGTTCTTCTTATTCCTGAAATGGAAGGTGATGATCCCCTGGGATAAGCCAACCCGTCGGGATACTTCCACAAAAGTAGTTTTGTGAATACCCAACTCAGTAATCGTGTCGATAGTGGTATTGATTAGCCTGTGTCTGGTAACTAATTTTTGTTCTTGTCGAGTTAAAGTCATTATATATTTCTGTTCATAGTTTATCAAAACGACCAACCGTATGGGGATTCCATGTATTTCAGTCTTATACAATATCACTGGGTGTTTATAAAGTCAACCGATCTGCATTTATAGTATTTTTTTAATTTTAAAAGAGATACCAGCCATTATTTCAGCTTAAACAGTGGCTTTAGTGTTAATAAAATAAATACTTGACTATTTCATTGGTTGAGCATATAGTAAGTTAAATTTCAATGTAATTGTTGATCACATAACATTTTCAGAATCAATTTTTCATGAGGTTTCCCTATGTCCGCAGCACCAAAACCAAATATGACCAAATCGGTCGAAATGTTTTCCAGATGTAAAAAAAGCATCGCTGGTGGTGAAAGTTCTTATGCCCGGCTTAGATCCGGTATTGAGCTATGTCTTGATCACACAGCTGGTTCCCGTATGTGGGACGTAGATGGTAACGAGTATATCGACTACTGTCTCGGCTTTGGTCCATTGATCTTCGGTCACAATCCCCAGGATATCATCAAGGCCGTGGTCGATCAAATCACAACCAAAGGGTATCATTTCAGTTTCCCTCACGAACTGGATCACAAGGTTGGCGAGGCCATGCAACGTTTAATTCCAGGTGTTGATAAAATTCGTTTTACTTGCTCCGGTACCGAGTCAACTATGGCTGCCATGCGATTAGCACGTGCCTATACAGGCAAGGAAAAGATCATCAAGTTCGAAGGCGCCTACCATGGTTGGAGTGATGTCCATCTGTATAGCGTCCACCCATCATTAATCCAGGCATCCGGACGCTACAATGCCCCAAATGCGATGGCTGATAGTACCGGCATCCCTAAAGCCTTTGGTGAGTCACTAATTATTCAACCTTTCAACGACATCAAGATAATTGAGCAGACCATCAGGCAACGACAGCATGAGATTGCTGGCGTTCTTATTGAGCCTGCCATGGCCAATTGTGGCATCGTACCGCCTCGTGATGGCTATCTGCAAGAGCTAAGAGCTTTAACCGAAAAATATGGTGTTGCTCTGATTTTTGATGAAGTCATGACCGGTTTCCGTATTGCTGCTGGTGGGGCCCAAGAGTACTGGGGGGTAACTCCGGATATTTGTACCTATGCGAAAGCCATTGGTGCTGGATTTCCTGTTGCCTGCTTTGGTGGTACCGACGAATTTATGGATGTTGAAGCTCGTAATGAGGTTTATCACGGTGGTACATACACAGCTTCCCCGCTTACCTTAGCAGCAGCAGATGCTGTACTGCAGCGAATCGAGCGTGACAAAGATACCATGTATCCAGAACTAACTCGACTCAGTGAAAAACTAGCTGATGGTTTGGTGGCCGCAGCCCGCGATAATGGATTCAACGCCATCTGGCAAGGTGTTGGTCCCTTGTTGCAAATATTCTTTGGTAAGGATGATTCTAAAGTAGACAGACTTTACAACTATCGCGAGATCCTCAATTGGGTCGATGAAGAATTGTATTCAGAATGGCACCAAGAGATGCAGTACCGTGGTGTATACCTATTTCCTAGTCAATATGAGAGACTATTTATGTCCACAGCGCACACTGACCAGGACATCGAAGACACTATCGCTATTGCCCAAGAATCTTTCAAAGCCGTTGCCGAGCAGCGAGCCAAGTAAGAAACAAACGAGATTCTAAGAAAATATCGTGTATTATTTGATTATTGAACTGGTCCCATTGTCGTATGACAGGGACACACGATCCGTTTCCTGAAAACTGAATTAAGGCATTCTCTTTTATTAATCAATAGAGAGTGCCGCTGATACACGAGACTCCGCTTTGAGGTCGGCAAATTCTATTTAATAATTGCTAACGCGTCAGCCACTTTGACTCCCTGTCCTTTAGGTAAAACCACCAAAGGATTAATATCCAGTTCTTCGAGTTGATCCCCAAGCGCAACCGCCATAATGGAGACCTTGACCAATGTATCGGCTAAGGCATCGATATCTGCCATTTTCCGACCTCGAGCCCCCGTTAGTAATCTGTAGCCACGAATTTCTTTGATCATGGATAGGGCATCGTTTCGATTAATCGGTAAAATTCTCAATGAAATATCTTTTAGGATTTCCACAAAAATCCCACCTAAACCAAACATCAATACCGGACCAAATTGAGGATCGTGATTGATTCCTACAATGACTTCCACTCCTTCCGGGATCATTTCTTGAATCAGCACTCCGTTCAATTTGGCTTCAGGTTTATATGTGGCGGCATTTTTCATAATGTCCTCAAACGCCTGGACCATTTCCGCTTTATCATGAATATTCAATTTGATGACTTGGGCTTCCATTTTATGTAAAATGTCCGGAGAGTCGATTTTCATCGCCAGTGGATAACCAACTCGCTCAGCGACTGCAACGGCTTCTTCCTTGCTGACTGCCAGGGCCTCTCTACTCGTATTGATTTTAAATATGCTTAATAGATTCTTTGATTGACGTCCGGTTAAAGATCCTTTCGTACTTTCACTTAGAATGCGTAAAGCCTCGTCAGAATTTGATTGTTCCGGTTGGATAGATTTTACTTCAATTTGATTGTTTGCTAGTTGTTCATGTCTTAAGGTTCCATACTTCATGACCTTCGAGAGAGTTCGTACGGCACGGGCGGGAGAATTGAAATAAGGAAAATTGGCCTGGTTTAGAATAGCAAACTGCTCTTTCATTACTGCCAAGCGATTTCCCCGGGGGATTTCTTGAATCCCCTCAATGACTTTGGCCACATCAATAAACTCTTCAATAGTATCTACTCGGATAATTCCCTTTTGTTTAAAAAAGGCATCAAACACTTGATCAGAACCGGTTAGGGCTGCAGTGTGAGAAGCGGCTGCGCGCATTCCTGTTTCTGATTTTCCCACCTTAAGGACGGCGATAGGCTTTCCTTTTGTCAAGGCTTTATCCGCTATTTCGATAAACTGCTTCCCATTATTAAGCCCTTCCAGATAGGTAAAAATCATTTTGGTGTGAATATCATTCAGCATGAAGTCCATATAATCCAAACAGTTCAAATCCACTTCATTTCCCGTACTGGTAATATATGAAAACCCGATACGATTTTCCTGTGCCAGATTAAAGATTGAATACCCCAAAGCACCGCTTTGTGTAATAAATCCAACTGACCCTTTTTTAAAGGGGACAGGATCCAAAGCCGCTGAAAAAGCTGCAGCTACATGATGGTACAAATCAACACTTCCTTGGCAATTCGGACTGCAGATACGCATATTGTTTTCCCGGGCAAATTGAACAATCTGTTCTTGCATTTGTTTTCCTTTATCCCCGGCTTCGGCAAATCCGGAACTGAAAATCGTCACAAAAGGTACTCCTTTATCCGCACATTGTTCCAGCATGGTTAGGACCAAGCGGTAGTTTACGGCAATCAGAACTAAATCGACAGATCCTGGAATACTTTTAAGATCTGGATATCAGGTTATTCTATTAATTTCAGTATATTTGGGATTCACAGGGTATACTGCGCCCTGGAACCCATGCTTTTTTAGATAGTGCAACGGTTTTCCATTAATCACTTTGATGTTGGTTGACGCTCCGATAATGGCAATTGAATTTGGATTGAAAAAGTGTTCTAGATTCATTTCCAATTCTCCCTTTGAAAGGCAAAATTTAATTTGAGGATTATTTTTTTTCTCTTTGATTTAACACAATTTTTATAAGTCGAGTATAAGTTGCTAGTTTTTTCTATAGGTGAATTTGATTTGATTATAAGTGCCGAATAACAATAAGTAAAATATATATTAAATATCATATCAATATAAGTAATATATAGTAAAGCTCGGTATATTCCTGTTGCAATATATCTTGGTTTATTGTGGTCCAAACCAAATGAAGTCATCAAACGGGTTGAAGAACTGCTGGATATGGTCGGTCTTCCCAAAGAGGCCGTGTTTAAATCACCCCATGAGTTCAGTGGTGGTCAAAGGCAGAGAATCGCTATCGCCCGTGCCAAGTGTGTTATTGATTGTTCAAATGTGTTTGTGGATAAAGCTTATGATCCCCGTGCCATTCAGGGAATGGCAGTCACTTATGCTACAACACCCATGGGTGGTGATCACACTGCCGGTTGGGTTGTAGATCAAAACCTGACTGATTTTGGCGGTACCATAGATGCGCTAAGCCCCGATGGTCAAATGGAAGCTTCACGGGATACACAAATACACATGTCGATGGTTGATTCCATGGGAATTTGTGATTTTGCTCAGTCCGGACTGGCGGGTGAAGAAGGAATCGAAATTGTTTATCAAATGATCTTTTCAAAAAATGGAAAACCATTTTCAGGAGATGATTGGGTGCTTCGCGGTAAACAAATTTTAAAAATTGAACGGGAGTTTAATCGGCAGGCAGGTTTTACCAGCAAAGATGATCGACTACCTGAGTTTTTCTATAAAGAACCACTGCCACCACATAATAAAGTAGTACTGGTTAGTGATGAAGATATGGATCGGGTTTTTGAATTTGAAAAAGAGATTTAATTATGCAGGTTTGTGTGAAGCTATTCGGAACCTTGAGCAATCAATGGCCTGACTATGATCATGAAAAAGGATTGATTATAGAGCTCCCGGAAGGAGCCATCATCAATGACCTGATCAACTCCCTGAAGCTGGGAAGTTCCCGAATAGGTATGGTTTGTATCAATAACCAGAAAGTCAATCCGGATGACACACTAATAGCTGAAGCTGAAATTTCTATTTTTCAACCGATTTGCGGCGGATGAAAAAGTTGTATTTATAAAAACTTTTTCAGAGTAGTATAACGGAAATCAATTATTAATGAACTACCCCGTCGCAAGCAGCGGGGTATCTATTTCCCGTGTGGTCTAAAGATTATTTTTGCTCCGATACCTTACTCTATGTACGTTTCAGAGAGAAAACGATAATTATTTTCATCCGTATTTTTTCATTTAGTCCAATCGACTACCAACCCTCTCCGAAAACCCTTACCACCATTAACTTGTTGTCACCTCCACCATTCAACTACCAAATCAAGCATATTAGTTGGCACAGTTGCCCCTTACCAGTGCCAAAGCTTCCAATGACTTCATTCTCGATTATCCGTTATTAAATTTGATGTTATTGTAAGATCAGAAAACCCAAAATATGAATCACAGATGGCAAATTGGTCAAATTCAGGTTGGAAATAGTTACAAGTAAAGGATTTGGGTGGAAAATAATATTTAGACTATACGGGTTATATTTCAATATTCATCTTTTTCAATGGTTGTTGTTTTTAATTTTGAAAATCCAGGAATTAGCGTTTGAGTGTTGATAACACCTGGAATTTGACGGATTCGATTTTGAACAAAATAAGAAATTGTTTCAGCATCCGATGAAATCCAATCACGGGTTAAAATCGCTTTAGCAATGAGATCAAACCCCCCGTGTACGGAGTGGATTTCTATAATTTCATCAAAAGCAAATATTTTTTCAATGATTCGGGTTTCCCGGCGGGCTTCAACATTAAATATAATAAAAATTGTAATTTCCCGTTTCATATCCGGATAATCATTCTCGTTTCTTTCTACCATCTGCATCCGGAATTTTTCCATATTATTAGGAATTAATTTATCGATCTCTTTAGTAAATTTACGGCGACCGCGTTTCCCCCATTGATGGGTAGAGATAAACATGTAGAGGTCAGAAACATTTCGTTCCGGAAAGGCATGAATTAACCTGGCATTATTAATCATGGCTATCAGCGGCTGATAGATGTATTTATACCAATCTTCAGCGGCTTCCCGGATGGATACTTCTTTATGTTTTTCTCTTTTTAACCAGGTTTGATGTTGAATCAGTTGACCCATTAACCGTTGATATTGCCCTACTTCCGTCAACTCAATCGAGTAGGGTAGGCCTGTTTCATCGACAAAAGCAATTTTTTCTCTATAAATTATATCTCTTAAGTTGTTTTTGGATGATATGAATTCTACAATTTTTGCGTCAATCGTATCCCAATGATATTCTTTGGCGGCTGCCACCCGATGATTCCCATCCACTACATAATATTCATCTTTGATTTGATAAAGCTTTACCGGTGGCAGAGGTTTCCCAGTTTGAAAGGCTTTTTTGATATGTTTGTATCGGTCTGATGGAACGGCATTTTTAAAACGAAACTGGCTGTCGAAATCTTTGTAACGGCCAACACTACCAATTATTTTTGATAACGGCACTGCTGATATTCCTCTATCACGGGTGTCATACGCCTCTTCCTGTTTCTGACTCTCTCCAAAGTTTTTCACGCTCTCATGTGTTTTCTGGCCCATGGAGTCTTTGATTTTGTCAAATATGCTCATGATCGAATTCCAAAATATTATAACCGCAAGTGTTAATGACCTGGGTCTCGTTTACCAGTGTGACTCTATCTGAAGCATTGGTAAAGTTATTGTGAATATGACCGTGTATGAAATATCCGGGTTTATATTTTTTTATTAATCGTTGATAAGCATTGAATCCCATATGGCATCGATCTTCCCCGTCATGTACATGTCGGGGAGGGGCATGTGTAATCACAATATCGATACCTTTTTTTAACCAAATGGGGATCTTCAAGCCCCATAAGATGTTTCTCATTTGTTGTTCAGTGTATTGAAACAATCCACCATTATACCAAAGTGAGCCTTCCAACCCCAGAATGCTAATGTTATTAAAATTAATGATTTTAGCATGAATATTGGTGCACCCCCAAATGCTATCATAATCAGAGCGAATATCATGATTTCCTTTAATATAATATAAAGGGACATCAAACTTAGAAGTTAATGATGTAAGATACTCTGGTTGTAAATCACCACAGGAGAAAATTAAATCAATTTCACCAAAATATTCCCGGTCAAATTGCTCTGTGAGCTCTGGAACAGTAAAATCGGAAACAGATAAAATACGCATTTAAAGTTTATAAGGGTTAGATCCCGTAGATCGTAAAAGTTAAATTACTAAAAGTGGCTAATAATAAACTTGTTGGATAAAATGTATGCCATATCATACCTGATTGTCATTAGAAAAGAAACGATAGGTTATAGTGTGCTGTGGAGGGGTCCTCCGGATGAACCGGAGGAAAAATAACTATTTGATGGCAAATTGCTTTTCGAAGCTGATTCGGATTAATTCATCCTCTAATACCTTTAATAATTTATCGACTCCGAATGAGATGATGTCGAAACAAGGAATTTGTTGGGTTGTAAAACTTTTTTTCACGTCTTTAAAAATGACATGATTTGGGTAAAGCGTCATGATTAAGGCTAAATCATAATGTACCTGTGAATTTAGTACACTATCAATAACACCTTTTTCTTCTATATCGCACCATCTTAACTTCAGACGTTTCGGTAGTGCATATAATTCATACATTTTGTCCAAAACTTCTTCTCCTGCTCCAAAAATACAAACATTGAAGTTCTTATCAGCAGGGATTTTTACAGTTTGTAATTGTTTAAGTTTTAGATCTCTTTCATTTTGATAATCTTTGACCTCTTCATCAGTCCAGGCAGTTGATTTTACTAAATTCAAGCGAATATGTTCCAGAATTTTCCTCAAATCCCGACCCATTCTGGTTTCTGTGTTTTTAGCATTTGTTTCATTCATTCGATCTACTAAAAACTGAACAACGGTTTCATCATAATCAAATTCTTCAAATAGATCAAAATCAGCCCATATCTCATTTGCAAAATCAGCAACTTCAAAAAAGTTATTGGTATTTTTTAGCTGTTCTTCCAATCGACTGACCTGGAGTTCAACATATTTTTCCCGATGTTCTTTTTTACTATCATCATTTTCATTATGTTCAGCTTTAACGATTTCTAGTGCTAATTCTTTTTCTGCAATCAGTTCAATATGATCCAGATATTTGTTGATTTGTTCCAGGCTTTCTTCCATTCGTTGTTTAAATTGATCATCTGCTTCTATTTTTTGCAGTAATTCAATGAGTTCAGCCTTTCTTTTTACCAGTTCCGGTTGAATGATCGCTATTTTTTCGTCGATCTGTTTCAGATATTTTTTCCTAACGTCCTGCTCATGTATAAAATTTCTGGCCTGAGCGATGACATTATCTATCGGGTCAAAAAGAGATTTTATATTCATAGTTAGTTTTAGATTAATTGTGTATTTGAATAGTATAGTTACCCATTATATTAATGAAACATTATTCATCTCATATAATGGCTTACTGATATTAAATTCCTATTAGATTCAATCAATGATTTATTATAAACCTTTGAAAAGGTGTTAATCTACGATATTAGTACATTCCCCATGACTTGATTTTCAAGTCTTCAAGTGGTTTATGATAAATTGCTTCAACGAATCTTTTAGCCAGTTGAATATTAGTTATAAGTGGCATGGCCAGATCCACTGCTCTACGCCGTGTCCAGTATCCATTTGTTAGCTCCTCCTTTTGAAAGTTTTTAGGGATATTGATCACCAGATCAAATTTATGATCTGCCAAAATATCAAAAATACTGTTTTCATGATTATCCTCAGGCCAATACACTATTTCAGATTCTATGTCATGGTCTTTCAGAAATCGATGGGTTCCTGTTGTCGCATAAATCGTGGTACCCATTTTTATCAATAATTTAGCACTTTCTAAAAAACTGACCTTATCTTTCAACGGTCCGGTGGATAATAGGACAGTATTAACCGGTACTTTAAATCCAACAGATATCATTGACTTTAAAAGTGCTTCATTGAAATCATCACCCAGACATCCCACCTCGCCTGTAGACGCCATCTCAACACCTAAAGTTGGATCAGCTCCCAGCAAACGGGTAAATGAGAAATGAGATGCTTTAACCCCAACATAATCAAGATCCATAAACGAATGTTCAGGGATGCTGGATATTTTATCAAGAATTGCTTGAGTAGCCAACTCAATAAAATTTTGTTTGGTTACTTTTGATACGAATGGAAAGCTGCGACTTGCTCTCAGGTTACATTCAATAACTTTAACACTATTTCCTTTAGCAATAAATTGCATATTGAACGGCCCTGTGATGCTCAATGAAGTAGCTATCTTACGGGCGATATGTTTGATGCGACGGATGGTTTCCAGATAAGTCCGCTGGGGAGGCAAAACTAATGTTGCATCTCCCGAATGAACTCCGGCGTTTTCAATATGCTCAGAAATCGCGTAATTTATAATTTCGCCATCTTTTGCGACAGCATCAAACTCGATTTCTTTTGAATTGGTAATGAATTTAGAAATAACCACTGGGTGATCTTCTGATAAACTAGCGGCTTTTTCCAAAAATTTTTCCAATTCCATATCACTGGTTGCCACTCCCATGGCAGCCCCGCTTAATACATAAGATGGCCGAACTAATACCGGATAACTAACTTTGGTCGCAAAAGACTTGGCTTCTGCCAGGGAAGTTAATTCGCTCCATTCCGGTTGATCAATACCCAATGAATCCAGCATGCTGGAAAATTTATGGCGATCTTCTGCCCCATCTATTTGCCGTGGAGAGGTGCCCATAATTCTGGCTCCCATTTTTTCAAGGGGTAAGGCCAGATTGTTAGCAACTTGTCCACCCATGGATATAATGACCCCTTCCGGATGTTCTTTTTCATAAATATCCATTACTGTTTCCAATCGTATTTCATCAAAGTAGAGTCGGTCGACTTCATCATAATCGGTGGAAACTGTTTCTGGGTTAAAGTTGATCAGTATGGATCGATATCCCTCTTTTTTGACTGTTTTGACAGCATTGACACAACACCAGTCAAATTCAACTGAACTACCGATTCGGTAGGTCCCTGAACCGAGCACAATAATATTGGTTTTATCACCCAATTGAATATCATCAGAATCCCCATGGTAGGTGAGGTAAAGGTAGTTGGTTTGTGCCGGGTATTCTCCCGCTAGAGTGTCAATCTGTTTTACATTCGGTTTGATGCCATAACTGAGTCTCATTTTTCGCACGATGTGCTCGGTAGAATCTAGTAATTGGGCTAATTGCGGATCAGAGAACCCCGCTTTTTTTGCTTCATCCAGGATATGGCGGGGGCAATTTCCTCCAGCGTATTCCTTAATTAAGCTTTCTACCCGCACCATATTGGCTATTTTATGGAGAAACCAGGGATCGATTCTGGTATGTTCATGAACTTCCTCCACTGTCATGCCACTTTTCAAAGCATTGGGTATTGTAAAAATTCGTTCATCTGTTGGATTGGTTAATTCCTGCAGAATTTCTTCCTTGGATATTTTCCCCATACCTTCTGGATTACCAACGATTCCCCAGGCCCCGGTATCCAGCATTCTAAGCGCTTTTTGTAAGGCCTCCTGGAAGGTTTTACCGATGGCCATTATTTCACCAACAGACTTCATGCTGGTTCCGATTTCGGTGGAGACCATTTTAAATTTTTTCAGATCCCATCGTGGAATTTTAACAACGACATAGTCCAAAGCCGGCTCGAAACAGGCCATGGTGGATTGGGTAATGGAATTCTTAATTTCTGTTAAACTGTAGCCTAAACCCAGTTTGGCCGCAATAAACGCTAAGGGGTAACCAGTGGCTTTAGAGGCCAGGGCAGAACTTCTGGAAAGTCTGGCATTTACTTCAATGACACGATATTCTTCAGATTTTGGATTTAGCGCATATTGAATATTACATTCACCGATCACTCCCAGGTGTCGAACCGTCTTAATGGCGATTTCTCGTAGCCTGTGATATTCGCTATTGGTAAGCGTTTGGCTGGGGGCGATGACAATTGATTCACCGGTGTGAATTCCCAATGGATCGAAATTCTCCATATTACAAACTGTGATACAATTATCATAACAATCCCGAACTACTTCATATTCAACTTCTTTCCAGCCTTTCAGGTACTCTTCCACCAATATTTGGCTGGTATGTGCAAAAGCATTGGTGGCTAGTTCTTTCAATTCCTGTTCTGTTTTGCAGATACCGGAGCCCAATCCGCCTAAAGCAAAACCTAGCCTGACCATCACCGGGTATCCAATCTTCTGTGCGATTTCCAAAGCATCATCGACATTTGAAGCGGTTTTACTTTCCGGAACCAGGACATCAATTTCTGCCAATTTTTCAATAAAGGTTTCCCGATCTTCGGTTGCTTGAATCACTTCAACAGGGGTTCCAAAAACCTGGACCTTATGTTTTTTTAGTACGCCGGTCCGGTCCAGTTCCATCCCGCAAT
>Ga0233431_1005197_pt1 | contig 12953 bp, 8 predicted proteins | sample SI_118_April2016_FD_179867 | JGI IMG/M metagenome (GOLD analysis project Ga0233431, IMG submission 179867) | Seawater microbial communities from Saanich Inlet, British Columbia, Canada - SI_118_April2016_200_MG | ecosystem: Environmental > Aquatic > Marine > Inlet | place: Canada: British...
ATCCGGGCCGTTTTCACAGGATCTGTATTATACACGGCCATGGCTGGTTGGTTTATACTTGTCTCATGAATCCGGCCCGGAAAAATCCAGCCGGTCCGATCCAAATCAGGGCAACTGCACCGGAACATGGTGTCAAATGCCCACGCCGGTTTTACTATATCCTGCAGAATGCCTTTCATATACTTCTATTACTTCAATGGATTCTCTCTTCGCCAATAATCTCTTCCGAAGCATATTCCACTATTTATTCCAACTTCGGATAACGTTTAAGCAGGGTCTTTTGATATCGAAAATTCTCAAAAACAGATTTTGTAAATTTTCTAAAATTTAGTTCTCATAGGAAAGTCATAAAACGAACTAAAGAAGACAACTATTTAGAATTATTGTATTTATAATTCCCATAATAAGATGGCCTACTTTATGCTTTATGGAATATTGAAAAAGGAACAATATGGTCAATCTATATTATTTTCATAACTTGAAATGAGGCGACATAATGCAAGCAAAAGTTCAAAACATACGGCCGGAAAAACAAGAATACAATATCGTTAATACAACCTTATATGAGCTGATTGAAGCGATCAGTAGGGAAATTGACCCTCCTGAAGATCGACTGGTTGCGGGAATAGTATCTGATCTATTGTACAGACGGCTGATCAGACGCCCGGATTCAAAGGAAAAGTCTGGTACAGGCATATTCCTTAACTGATATTTCACGATAATGATCGTGATACCATTTATCAATTATCACCACTACCCTAAGCGGAGGAGTTGCGGGGCGAGGAGGGACTTTCAATTGAAACCCTTACCGGAGAAACAAAGATACCGCGGCAATATGGCCCGGGCCTCTTAATATTAAGGAATAATATAAATGCAAAATGAAGACTATATGGTCATATTTCAGCCTTCCGGCCGACGGGGAAGCGTTCCCAAGGGCGTCAGCATCGTGGAAGCAGCGCGTCTTTTAGGCGTTGGCATCGAAACCCTGTGCGGCGGACGAACGGTTTGTGGCAAATGCATCGTCCGTATCGAAGCGGGCCGTTTCGAAAAATTCGGCATCACCACCGGCCTTGACCACGTTAGCCCTTGGCAAGAAGCTGAAGGAAAGTTTATCAACGCTGAACAAAAAGCCGCCGGATTCCGCTTGGGCTGCCAGGCCCGTGTCTTTGGTGATTTGCTGGTGTATGTACCCGAAGCCTCAAGAGCCTGCAAACAGGTCATCAGTAAGGCGGCGCGTGACATCAAAATCGATCTCAATCCAGCGGTCAGGCACTATCATCTAAAGCTCGATCCGCCGGTTATTGAGGAGCCCTTGGGAGATTTCGAGCGAGTTGGCCGGGATCTTGAAAAAAAATACGGTTTAAAGGATCTGACCATCGACCTGTTCGCCCTGCGCCAACTTCCCCGAGTCCTTCGCCAGGGTGACTGGCAGGTTACCGTAAGCGTATGGAACCAAAAAGAAATAATCTGTGTGCGACCCGGTACCGTGAAACGCAGCTACGGCTTTGCCATCGATGTCGGGACCACCACCGTGGCGGCCTATTTATGTGATTTAAATAGCGGACATGTCGTGGATACCGTTTCCATGATGAACCCTCAATGTAAATATGGTGAAGATGTTATGTCGCGCATCACCTACCACCGGAACAATCCCGGGGGGCTGCAACGCATGCGCGATGATATCATCGCGGGGCTGAACCAACTCATCGACCGTGCCCTGGCGGTTACGCATCCGCCCAAGCCCGCTAAAACGATCTTAGACGCGTCCGCCCCTGTCGAGGCCGATGCGACGGGAAATTCCCAGGAGGAGTATCTGTGCCTCCAGCACGATGATATCCATGACTTGGCAATCGTCTTCAATACGGTCATGCATCATATCTTTTTGGAGATTGATCCGGCCGCCCTGGGCCGGTCACCTTTTCCACCAGCCATCCACCACAGCCTGAACATCAAGGCCCGCGATTTGGGCATCAACATCAACCCTGCGGCCTATGTCTTTGTATTGCCAAACGAAGCAGGGTTTGTGGGAGCCGATAACGTGGGCGTATTGCTTGCCGAACAGCCTCACAAAGGTGATCTCAATCAACTGATCATCGATATCGGCACCAATGGTGAACTCGTGCTGGGTAACCGTCACAAACTGATTTCCTCATCTTGTGCCACCGGCCCGGCCCTGGAAGGGGCCCAGCTATCCTGCGGCATGCGTGCGGCCCCGGGGGCCATCGAACGCATCGCCATCGATTCCGAAACCAAGGAAGTCGATTACAAAGTTATCGGCCGCCAGGCCTGGCGCAAATTCTCAGGCCCCGAGGATATGCACGTACGGGGCATCTGCGGTTCGGGCGTATTGGACCTGCTGGCTGAACTCTTCCGCACCGGTATCATCGACAAAGGCGGGGCTTTCAACCGCAAGACCTTGAACGGACATCCACGCCTTCGTAAAAATCCAAGTACGGGCATGGCGGAATTTGTTCTGGCCTGGTCGGCCGAATCGGCCATTGAAAATGACATTGTGATCACTCAGAAAGATATCCGCCAGATGCAACTGGCCAAAGGAGCCCTATATGCCGGGTGCAAGTTGATGATCAAGCGCCTGGGGCTCAAACAGGTGGATCTGGTCAAAATCGCCGGTGCCTTCGGCACCCACATCGACCGGGTCAAAGCCCTCATCGCGGGTCTTTTTCCGGATTGTAGGATTGAAAACATTCAATCGGTGGGTAATGCCGCCGGAGATGGTTGCCGGGCGGCCCTATTAAATGTTGCCAAACGCGAGGAGGCCGACTGGTATGCCCGCAATGTCGAGTACATCGAATTGACCACCGAACCCAATTTCCAACGGGAATTCGTGGCGGCTATGTCTCTGCCTCATATGTATGATGACTTCCCGCATCTGGAAGGCATCGTTCCGGCGGACATCCTGAGACAATAAGAAACTCGGAAACAATGAAAAAATCACGAGCATACCGGTTGGGCGGCCTTTTTACATTCTGTAAAATATTTCGACAAAACAGGTCCGCGCCACTTTATGATCCTATTTCTCATAGCCAGAATTTATATTTTTATCAGTACAATATAAACCGTTCACAACGAATTCGATACTGGCATGGAGGTTGCTATAGGTACAGGCAGAGACAAAATAAACCGTTTAAATGTTTTGTGATTGGCTCAGCTTTGTAAATATTGACTTCAGCTTTTGAAACACAAAACGGAAAGAAATGAGAGGAATTATAAATGTTTGACGAATTAGTGGATGCCATGACCCAGATGAGGGATGCCGAAGCCTTGGAGATCACCCAGACATTACTGGACGGCAATGCTGACCCTGTTAGAATTTTAAATGTATGCAGCGAGGCAATGGAAGCTGTTGGGAAAAAGTTTGAAGCCGGGGTTTACTTCCTGCCCGAACTGATGATGGCCGGTGAAATGTTAAAACAAATCTCTGAGAAGGTTAAACCCATGCTCAAGGGCCAATCCGAAAAAAAGACGGCCGGTAAAGTTCTCATCGGCACAGTACGGGGGGATATTCACGATATTGGCAAAGATATTGTAAGCTTTCTTCTGGAGGTGAACGGCTTTGATGTACGCGATATCGGGATTGATGTGGCGCCTGATAAATTTGTGGAAGAAATAAAATCCTTCAAACCGCAGGTGGTGGGCCTGAGCGGATTGTTGACCCTGGCCTACGACTCCATGAAGGATACGGTTCAAGCCATAACCGAGGCAGGATTACGTGACAGCCTTAAAATCATCATCGGCGGAGGCCAGATGAGTGATAAAATCAGAGAATTTACCGGTGCAGATGCCTGTGCCAAGGATGCCATAGATGGTATTAACCTTGTCAAAGAGTGGATTTGAAAGGAAAAAAAATGAAAGAACGATGGACCAAAATATCTGAAACTGCCGCAGAAAAACAGGAACGCCAATTTGAGGCCTGGCTTTCCGCTGAAAATGTTTCCTTTGTTAATTCCGAGGCGGAAATCCGCTACAAAGAGCGGGTTACTTTATTCAAAGACGCCATTCAGATGAAAAAAACTCCCCGGCGTATCCCGGTCGTCCCTTCCCTGGGAAGCTTTCCCATCGAATATGCAGGTATCAGCTGGTACGATGCCCTGTATGACTACGAAAAACTGGCCCATGCCTGGGAAAAATATCAAGAGGATTTTGATCCGGATGGATCGCACACACCCCGTACCATGCCGCCGGGAAAGGCCCTGGAAATGCTTGGTTTTCATCTCTATCGCTGGGCCGGCGGAGGTGGCTTGCGAAATGATCAGGAGTACCAGTTTGCGGAGGCCGAGTACATGAAAGGCGACGAATATCTGGATTTGATCGATGATCCCACCGGCTTTTTCCTGAAAACGTATTTCCCAAGAATTTTTGGAGAGCTTGGCGCCCTGCAAAAAATGCCGTCGATGCCCCCCATTCATGAAATTCCAATGGTTCCCGCCGGGCTGCTACCATTTGGTATGGATGACGTTAAAAGCACTTTTGCCAAACTCAGCCTGGCCGGTGATGAAGCGCACAAATGGCTGGCCGCGGTCAACGGAGTTGGCGCCACCATTATGGGAAAGGGATGCCCTTCTTTTTCCGCCGGATTTTCCAAGGCACCATTTGATGTGATTGGTGACAGCTTAAGGGGTACCAAAGGGGTTCTCATGGACATGTTTCACCATCCGGAAGAACTCTGTGAAGCCTGTGAAAGACTAACGCCCTTCATGATAAAATGCGGCGTGGCGGCCTGCCGGGCCAGCGGACACATCATGCCCTTTATTCCCCTTCACAAGGGCGCGGATACCTTTATGTCCAATGACCAGTTTAACACCTTTTACTGGCCGACATTGAAAAAGGTTATCATCGGCCTTATCAATGAAGGAATCGTTCCGCAGTTGTTTGCAGAAGGTTCATACAACAACCGCCTGGAGCTTATTGAGGACCTGCCCAAAGGTAAGGTGGTCTGGTGGTTCGATACCACCGACATGACCCGTGCCAAAAAAACCGTCGGCCGCAATAATTGTATTGCAGGCAATGTTCCTTTGGATATCCTGTGCGCCGGAACCCCCGACGATGTAGAAAATTACTGCAGGACCCTTATCGATACTGCCGGAAAAGATGGTGGGTTTATCCTGTCTTCAGGAGCCGGTGTTCAGGGTTCTAAACCGGAAAACGTGAAAGCCATGATCGACTTTTCAAAAGCCTATGGCGTGTACAAATAATCAAAATGACACTATCTTTACTTATAAATAGCAGGAGGATATTATGGAAACAGCCCTACCAAAATTAAAGAAATCGGTCATAAATCTATTCGGATTACCATCGTTTGGATTTCAGTTCTTTGTAAACATGGAAGTATTTTTCTTTGCCGCTTTTTTGACAGATTATGCAAAAATACCGATGGCCCTAGCGGGTACTGTATTAATGGTTACCAGCATATTCGACATTATATGGGTCCCTACCGCAGGCGTTATTGTTGAAAAGAGTAATATGAAATGGGGTAGATACCGTTCATGGTTATTGGTAGGTCCCCCGTTAGCGGCATTATTCTTTATCCTGCAATTTTTTAAGATTGGTTCGCCGATTACAAACGCGATACTAATTTCAATCGGGTTTATTGTAAGCCATTTAATATGGAATACGTTTTATGCGGCTCATATTGCAATGAACAACTCCATGACGACCGTAAGGGAAGAAAGAATTTCCATGTCGTCAAATAGAGGAATGTTTAATGCATTGGGCGCTATTGGATTTTCCCTAATTGGTGCAAAAATGATTTCTTCATTTGGCACAAATAATCCTGCACTCGGATATACACTTACTGTCGTAGTGACAGGAATTGTCATGATACTATGCTATTATGCATTGTTTGCTATGACCAAAGACTATGCTTTTCACCCGGATGCAAATAAAGCCGAAAAAGCAAAAAATAAAATGTCCATAGTTGATATGCTAAAACAAATTGTCGTAAATCCACCGCTTATCGGATTATTGCTATCAGAGCTAGGAAGATATTTAGGAAGATTCGTTATTTTTGGATTTGCATTCTATTATTTCAAATATGTAGTAAATAACTTAGCCGTAATCGCCATATTTTTTACGGGACTCAATGTCGTATGTTTCTTTGGCGCAATAATTGCCTCACCGATAGCGAAAAAATTTGGTGAAAGAAATACATATATCTTTTCACTATCGATATTTGTTGTTGGATTATTAGCTGTATGGGCATTACCAATGAATTATATATCCTTCATGATTGTAATGTTTTTAGCGTATTTGGGATATGGTATGCCGGATGCAATAGGCGTTGCCATGTATTCATCAACAGTTGAATACGGTGAATGGAAAACAGGAAAGAATGCCAGAGGGTTCATCATGTCATTAATCAGTTTTCCAATTAAAACTGCAATATTTGCAAGAAGTGTTATCATAACAGCCGTACTTGTATCAGCAGGATATGTAGCAGATATGACGGTAACACCAGAATTAATAAGTGGCATAAAAAATGGTATCGCCTTGGTACCGGCAATATTCATTGCAGCAGGTTTGATCATAATTACAATTCTATATAGAATAACGCCTAAAAAACTTAAAGAAATGCAGGATGAAATAGCTGCCAGGAAATAATCAAACAACTCAATTTGTAAGCGCAGATGTCTCTTAGGAGGCGACACCTCAACCAACGGGGGCTTTTGACCAAAGTGTCAAAAGCCCCCGTTTATTTTGGTTGAAATCGCGCCGCGATTTTAAATTTGCACAGTGTAAAATAAACGGACATCAACTAATCCACAGCAATTTCAAGTGAGACTTGAAACAGGCGTAACTATCTATTTTAACAACTGGATAGACAATAAATCACCAAAGCTGATGTTGGCACATGGGTTGCAGTTACTATCTAGTATGAACCTTTGTCCCCAGGTTAATTCAAAACAGGGTTCAGGATAAAATACTCGAGTTCGATTTACTTAAAAAGAAAAAAGGAGAAGGTTATGCTGTCATTTAAAAAAATATTAGCGCCTATCGATCTTTCCGAAGCTTCGCCCAAATTAGTGCCCTACATTTTGGCCATGGCCGCTAAGTTTGATGCCGAAATACATCTTTTGTTTGTCGCACGTATTTCCTCATATCTCACCGGGTTTTATGTACCCTCGCCTTCGATTTACGAGTTTGAAAAATCCGTGTTTGAGGGTGCCCAAAGACGTCTTTACGAATTCTACGATGAGTACTTCAAAGACTGGACGCGTACCCATGCGAGCGTTGTACAGGGTGACATTTCTGAAACAATTTTAGACTATATCGATGAGAACGATATCGATCTTCTGATTATGGGAACGCATGGTCGCAAGGGCCTTGATCGAGTCGCTTTCGGGTCGGTTGCTGACCGGGTCATCAAAGCCTCATCCATCCCGGTTTTTGTGGTCAATCCTTATCGAAAAAAGGCTGCATGAGCCATTAGGTCTTATGGGGCGTTTATCCCCGGACAGTTCGATAATGACAAACAGAGAGTGGAAGGCTAAGAATATGAGTGTTCATAACCTGGACAGGGTTTTTCAACCGAAATCGATTGCGGTTGTCGGTGCCAGTGAAAAGCGTGGCAGCGTTGGGACCACCATCTTTAAAAATTTGATTGCCGGCGGGTTTAAAGGCCCGCTCTACCCGGTAAATCCCAACCATGGTACAATATCCGGGTACAAGGCCTATCCCGCGCTTCAGGCCGCACCCCCACTGATCGATCTGGCTGTTATTGCCACACCCATTGAAAGCGTCCCCTCCATTGTGCAGGCTGCAGCCCAGGCTGGTGTTGGCGGGGTTGTGATAATTTCAGCCGGCGGAAAAGAGATCGGTACGCGTGGGCGGAAAGTGGAACAGGCGATCACAGCGGCGGCCCAGGGATCTGATCTCCGCATTATCGGCCCCAATTGTCTCGGTATTATCAACAGTGGAAACGGCCTGAATGCCAGCTTTGCCAGGCGCATGCCCCTTCCCGGAAAAATGGCCTTTATTTCTCAAAGCGGGGCGATTTGTACGTCGGTACTAGACTTATCCCTCAAGGAAAAAATCGGGTTTTCTTATTTTATCAGTCTCGGCTCCATGCTCGATGTCGATTTTGGAGATATGATCGATTATCTTGGAGGCCAGTCGGATGTCAACAGTATTGTAATGTATGTTGAAAGTCTCACGCGATTCAGAAATTTCATGAGTGCCGCAAGATCAGTCTCGCGTGTCAATCCAATCATCGCCTTAAAAGCCGGTCGGACTAGGGCCGGGGCTAAAGCGGCCACATCCCATACCGGTGCACTGGCTGGAGATGACGATGTATATGATGCGGCGTTTAAAAGGGCGGGTATTGTTCGTGTTAAAACCTTTGAAGAGCTCTTCGACTGTGCGGAGCTTGTTGCCAAACAACCCAGACCCAGAGGGCCGGCATTGGCGATAGTCACAAATGCCGGCGGTCCAGCGGTTATGGCTACTGATTCGCTGTCTGATTATGGTGTGGAACCGGCTGCTCTTAGCACGGCAACAATCGAAAAACTCGACAAGATCCTCCCACCCCATTGGAGCCATGGAAATCCGGTTGATATGTTGGGAGAGGCTTCCCCCGAAAGTTACAGACAGGTTGTGGAGATCTGTTTGGATGCCCCGGAAATCAACGGCCTTTTGATCATGCTGTCACCGGTGGCCATGGCTGATCCAACGGATGTGGCCACGACCATTGCCGGGCTTATTCATGGAAAATCTTTTCCGGTTTTGGCAGCCTGGATCGGGGGAAATGATGTGGAAGGGGGCCGGGAGGTGCTGAATCAATCCGGTGTCCCGACTTTTAATACGCCGGAGAGGGCCGTCCGGGCCTTCATGGATTTGTATAAATACGCCCGGAACATCGAAATGCTCCAGGAAATTCCTCCGAGGCTCCCCCATAAACTTGAGTTTGACCGTTTAAAAGCCGGGGCGGTTATTAACGAAGCTTTGGAAAATGAAAACCGCCTTCTAACGGAAGTAGAGGCAAAAGGCCTGCTTTCTGCATACGGGATTCCGGTAAATATGATTGAAACGGCGAAGAACGCGGAAGACAGTGTTCAGAAAGCAGGGAAAATCGGTTATCCGGTCGTCTTGAAAATACATTCCCGGGATATCAGCCATAAAACCGACGCAAAGGGGGTGAAACTTGACTTGCGAAGCGATTCTGACGTCCGTGAGGCGTTTAACGAAATCATGGACAGTGCGCACAAATTCAACCCCAAAGCGGTCATTGACGGGGTCACGATTCAATCCATGGTCAGTGATAAAGGAATTGAACTGATTCTCGGGGCTAAAAAAGATCGGGATTTTGGCCCGGTGATCCTGTTTGGCATGGGAGGAGTCATGACAGAAATTTTGGCGGACCGAGCCGTAGCCCTGCCGCCGATAAACCGGCTTTTGGCCAGAAAGCTCATGGAAGAAACAAAAGTTTTTAATCTGCTCAAAGGACACCGGGGGCAGCCGCCGGTAAACCTGGAGCTTCTTGAGGAGATTCTGGTCAGGTTGTCGCAACTCGTGACTGATTTTGCCGAGATCGAAGAACTCGACATTAACCCGCTGATTGTCAGCAAGGACAGGATCGTGGCTGTGGACGCAAGGGTGATTCTCGGCCCATCACAGGTCCAGGCCCCACATCATCTTGTCATCAGCCCCTATCCCAATGAGCACGAAGCTCGCGTATCCGTAAACGGCCTGGAGAACCTGTTTATCCGGCCGATAAGACCAGAAGATGCGCCGCTTTTGGAGAAACTTTTTGAATCCCTATCGGAAAGAAGCGTCTACATGCGGTTTTTCACTCACTTAAAACGCATGGATCATCGAATGTTGGCGCACTTTACTCAGATTGATTACGACCGGCATATTGCTCTCACCGCGATATCAGAAACAGATGCTGAGGAAAAAATGATAGGCGTTGCCAGGGTTCTTCTGGAACGAAATCTGAAAAAAGCCGAGTTTTCCGCCGCCGTCGGTGATCAATGGCAGGGGAAAGGAATCGGCGCCGAGCTTCTGAAACGCTGTATTGCTATTGCAAAAAGACGTGGTGTCAAAACAATATACGGAATAGTGCTTGCCGGAAATACTCAGATGCTGGCCCTGAGTCGCAAAATGGGTTTCCGTATTAAAAATGTTTCAAGAGGACCCGAATATGAACTTTGCCTTGAACTATGATGAGCGAATTGGATCTGATTAATTGTCGTAGAATAAGAATGGATTCGCAGATGTCCTGCTCAGAGAAAAAAAGCCTATCTCATATTGCCCAGGAGAAAAAGATATGCAAAATGGAAACAAGTATAAAACGGTTCTGGTTCCCGTGGACTGTTCTGAACAGTCATTTGAGACTGTTCGTTACGTAGGCAAAATCATGAAACCGGGAAGGGCAAAAATCACTCTTTTTCATGTCGTTTCTCCGGTTTCAAAGAGTTATCTCGATTTTGAAAGTGATCCACCTGCTGGGAAAAGAGCCGTTTTAAACCAGGCGCCCAAAGAAGTAATTGAAAAGTTCCTGGAAAAAGCGTCTGCTACCCTCCATCAACAAGGAATTCACCCAAAGAATGTAAAGCGGGTTGTCCAGGCAAGAAGAAGAGGTGTTGCCCGTGATATCCTATCCGAGACCTTTAGGGGTTACGATGCCGTTGCCATTGGCAGAGGGCCTCACAAAGCGATAAAAAATCAAATCATGGGTGGCACCGCTAATCGAATTGTCAATAACATCTACAATACTCCTGTTTGGCTTGTGGGGCAGTGTTCTGACCCGGGTAGCATTTTGATTGCCATGGACGGTTCCACCGGAGCGATGCGGGCGTTCACATATGCCAAAAAAATGCTTTTAAGGGAATCTTCTGAAATCCTGCTCTACTCAGTAACTAGAAGTCTTGATAACCATAGCAGCGAAACTGATCAACAGGGATCAACAGAAGCAGAAATGAAATCTCGTTTTACTGAGTGTATAGCACATCTTAAGCAAACAGGGGGTGATGCGATTCGCGTGAGATCGAAAATCGAGATAGGACTACCAAGCCGTGCAGAAGGCATTGTTAATGAGGCTCGGCAAGGAGGATATGCGACCATTATCATGGGAAGACGCGGTCTTTCCGATGTCAGACAGTACGCAATGGGGCAGGTTTGCCAAAAGGCCCTCACAATGGCAACAGACAGGGCGGTATGGATCGTGAATTAAACCATGATTATTGATTTTGATCATGGGACCTTGAGTTCCCACTCATGGCATTGTGAGCAGAAGTTCTCCGATTCCACGTGTTCATAATGGCACAAGTCGCACTCAAGCTCCTTGCCGTAGTGGGGGGGATTGTGCGGATTGGGATCCAGGGTTTCGGTCGATCGGGCCACCTCCTCGAAACTGTCGTGACACGCCAAACAACTATCGGTGTCGAGGGGCTCGGGAGTTTTTGCTCCATGACAATCGGCACATCCTATTTCGGCAAACCCACCATGCTTGCTCAGTGTAACTTTCGCGGCGATGCTCGAATTTGTGGTTGTTTGGCAAAACGATACGGACACAATTGATTGTAGGTGGAATAGCTGCGCGGCACGGAATGACCCCGAGATGCACCAGGCCGGTATATTTAACCTTGAGGTAGTAGATGGTCCATTGGACCGTTTTATTGGACTGGTCGGCCACCATTCGTGCCAGTTCCAACATGGTTTATCCCCAGACCGGCTTTGACCATATCCCTTGCTATTTTGACTGACAGTGGTTTTCGGTTACTAACCGCAAATCAGGAGAAAAGCATGTTGAGGATAAAAAAATCATGGTGGTCCATGTCACCAACTAGTGTGACGTCTATCCCCTGGAAACTTACCTAAAGGACTTGGCCGGGGTGGGAGCTGCAGGTGCAAAAGGTCTTGGGAGGCTGGCCGGGCACTTCCGCCCGGTCTTTTTCAAGAATTTGAGTGGACATCGGATTTACATGGCAGGCGGCTTTGAAAGACCATAGCGGGTTTTATGAAACAGAAACCGTACAGCAGAATTAAACGTTATATTCTGGTCACCATGATCGTTTTGCCGGCCATTTTCTTTTTCTGCAGCATGGCCATCGGTTAATTCTATTTTGCCACTTCCCCGACCCACACCATCATCAAACCGGTTAGGCTGCCAGACGTTTTCATTGGAAAATGCAAACTGGTTGAAGTGTCATACATCCTTTTAGACTGGGCAACTCGTAAAACCGAATATTTTTTTAAGCGATAATGGCCACTTTTACAGCCTGTAAAGTTTGTCGACGCTTTTCTCGGTTGCCCGCAATGTCTGATCGCTGCAGATATACGAAAATTTTCTTTTATTTCAGCATTATAAATAAACAAACATTCCTCTCTATTCTTTGGCACAGCCGTTGCTATGGTTATGACAAAGCGCTGTGCGCTTTTTTAAAAACGTCGATAATATGAACAATGTTTTATTGGGGAGGATTGATTATGAAACGAAATCATATCGTGATGTGGATTAACGTGGGGCTGATTTTAGCGGTTTTGGTCACGACACCAGCCGTGGCCGCAAAAGCCCTGCAATTTAGCTGTTCCAACCAAGTCTTCAAGGCTTTTAGCGTTGAAGGTGTGGCCGCCTTTACAAAGGCGACCGGCGTTGAGGTGGAGGTTCACCCGTCTTCGTCCAACTCGGCACTTTACCGATTGATGAACGGCTATTCTGAGATCGCCGCAACGGCCTGGCCCCTTTACCGCCGCCATGAAGATCATGGCTTCCGGCAGATTGCCTTCTGCCGTGATCCGCTGGCGGTTATTGCCCGTATCGGCTGTGGTGTCAAAAATATCAGCCAAAAACAGCTCCAGGATGTTTTCAGCGGCACCATCAAAAACTGGAAAGAGCTGGGGGGTGCGGATCTGCCCATTGTCGTCATCGTGCCGGGTGAGCATACCGCCGCCAATAAAAACTTTCGTCGTCAGGTAATGAAAAAAAGTGAAATCCG
>Ga0233431_1005198_pt1 | contig 12952 bp, 9 predicted proteins | sample SI_118_April2016_FD_179867 | JGI IMG/M metagenome (GOLD analysis project Ga0233431, IMG submission 179867) | Seawater microbial communities from Saanich Inlet, British Columbia, Canada - SI_118_April2016_200_MG | ecosystem: Environmental > Aquatic > Marine > Inlet | place: Canada: British...
GATTGGTTCGGTGGGCATCGCGAGCGCTCTCTTCAGAGGAAGGTCAAAACACCTTTCAAAAATCTGGAGATCAGTTATTTGGTCGTCCTTCTTTCCAATCTATGTCAAGCATAACCAATTGATTGTCAGTAGTACGTTCTCCGTGAGTGTCTCTTCTTTTCTGCATGAGTATTCAGCTCGCTATAACGTTTCTTGCTGTGTCAGCCGTATAGCCGGATAATACCACCGCTAATTTCTTTCTCAGTTGATGAGTGGTTTGATATCAATTCACTTCTTTGGAATGAAAGAGTTATGATGTGCTAAGCCAAAACATTCCTGAGAAAAAATATTTTCTTCAACCCAACGATCAGAAGTTTTTTAGAAATCATGCGGTTCCCTGCAGTGTTGCTTTTGATTCTGTTCGTGCCATGCCTAGACGGCATGTTGCAGTGTGCGGCTGAAGAAGCTGAAAAGCCTTCAAAGCAATTCCTGACAGATAGGAAGGAAAAGAAACAATCGCGGCAATGGGTTATCCCGATTCCTACTTTTGGCGGACTACAAGTTTGGACAGACCACAGCTATCGCCAGGGATACCGAATTCAACATAACGCAGTGACAGACAACTGGCGGCTCCTTGACGGCAACGATAGAAGATGGATGTGGGGTACTCGTGCACAGTGTGAGGCTTTTCTAAACAAAGTTGCAAAGCGTTCTCAATCTAAATTAGATCCCCAACGCTGTATCGTGCTCGTTCATGGCCTCATGCGGACCAAGCACTCAATGACTCCCCTCACGAAGGTCTTGCAGAAAAAATGTGATTGTGAAATTGTTTCCTTTTCGTATGCAAGTACTCGAGGAAATATTGGTGAACATGCTGCAGCCTTGCAAGAGTTTCTTGAAAGTCTGCCTGAATCATGGACTCTATCTTTTGTTGGCCATAGTATGGGCAACATTGTCATCAGGCACCTCATTGCAGATCTACAAGACAATCAAAAGCACAGTCAACTGCTGAGTCGGTGTCAACAGATGGTTATGCTTGGTCCACCTAATCAGGGTGCAGCTATTGCAAGGCAACTCTCGTCTCTTGGAATGTTCGAATGGATAGCAGGTGAGGGTGCTATGGAACTCGGACCTGACTGGGATGAATTCTCAGAAAGCCTCGCCACCCCGCCTTTTCCCTTCAGTATTGTGGCAGGAGAAGTAGAAAATAAGGCGATTCAAAATCCTCTGCTCGACAATGCGAGTGATTTTGTTGTCGAAGTTGATGAAGCTCGCCTTGAGGGCAGCGAATCATTTGTCGTTGTTCCGGCTCTGCATAGTTTCTTGATGAAGGATGCTCAGGTGCAAGAGTTTGTCGTTGACTTTCTATGCCAATGACTTCTGGTAGTAGGTCACCAAACTCATTTCATCTATCTTGTAACGAGTCTTTGAGTGGCTCTCTCGTTGGCTAGTCCGTGCCTTCAATAATATTGACATGGTTTTTGTAATGCACATGAAACCACCGCATTGCTTCATCCCACCGTGGCTGCTCCATCGTTGCTTTCCAAGTGTTCATTTGATTTTTCATTGATTCGACACGTTGTGTATGCTGGGCGGCGACGTTCTGTTTCTCTTCACAGTCGGTTGACATGTTGTAGAGTGCATAGCCGTAATCTTTGACATAGATTAGCTTCCAGTTGTTGTCTCGCATTGCTGAGAACCAGAGTTTGTGCCAGAAGAGTTGTTGGTGCGGAGGTCCCTTTTGTTTACCGGTAAGAAAAGGCACGAGGTCGACGCCATCCAAGTGAGCAGCAGTGACGTTTCCGCCGGCGGCTGCGAGTGAAGTTGCAAAGATATCCATTGACGAAACTAAGCCGTCATAGACCTTGCCCGTTGAAAACCGCTCAGGCCAACGCATCAGAAATGGTACACGGATACCGCCTTCAAACTTAATGCCCTTGTGACCTGCAAGTGGGAGGTTGATTGAACCGTTGCCTGTTGCGCCGCCATTGTCACTGAGAAACCAGACAATGGTATTATCAGCTTTGCCGGATTGGTCGAGTGCATCGAGCACGTTTCCAATGGCTCGGTCCATCGCCCAGATCATGGCTGCGTAGGTACGCCTCTTTTTATCTGTGATATTTTTAAAACGTTTGAGATCTTCCTCAGTTGCATGCATCGGTCCGTGTGGCGCGGTAAACGAGAGGTAGAGAAAAAATGGTTCTTCTGAATCATCCTCAAGAAATTCAATCGCCTGCTGTCCAAAAACATCTGTCAGGTAGCCATCAAACGATACTGTTTCGCCATTCTTTTCGATTCGTTTGGTGCTAGATGGCATGTCTTCACGGTCGGGGTTAAAAAAATAGCTGCGTGACCCCTCACGGAGTCCAAAAAAAGAATCAAAACCTCGCTCTGTTGGATAGAAGCGATCGGCATTCCCTAGATGCCATTTTCCAATGAGCCCTGTTCTGTATCCACAGTTTTTTAGTGCATCAGCCATTGTCTGCTGTTTGAGATCCATGCCCTGATCTGGTGGAGGTGTATTGGCTTCGTGACCAAAACGCTGTTGATAGCGACCGGTAAGCAAGCCCGCTCGTGATGGGCTACAGACTGATGCAGTCACGTGTCCGTCAGTAAATTGAATGCTCTGTGCAGCAAGTCGATCGATGTTGGGGGTGCGAATATCAGGAGAGCCCTGAAAGCCGAGGTCAGCCCATCCAAGATCATCGGCTAAGAAAATTAGAATATTTGGTGGTTTGGCTGACGCAGCATCTGAGTAGCACCAAAGAACAATGAGGCAGGCAATTACATATTTCATTGTTGACTCATTTTTCCCGTGACTTGGCGGATGTGAAATCATGGCAGAATATACAGCAGGCCCGGATCAATGTCATAGCAAATGTGTAACCACGGTGAATGAGGGAGCTACGTTTTGCTTCGGTATACTCTTTCTGCATCCACATTATGAACAAATGACAAAATTGGTGTGCTGCTTCGAATGGGTGGCATGTGCCAGCAATTTTTTTCAGTTCGTTTTAGTTTTCGTGGTACACCCGGTGCAAAATGGTATGGTCTGAATGGTGAGCAAAGTAAGAATGAATCATTTCCGATCGGTGATGACCGAAAGCTTATTCCCTATAGTAATACATTCTTACGTGTGGGCCGGCCGTTGGAATATCAAATATGTCCGTCTCAACTGACCAATCAGCCTGTTCATAAAAACCAATAGCAGTTGTGCGAGCATTACACCAGAACGGCCATTCAGGGTTTTCATCATGTGCCATGTTGATCGCATGCCGAAGAAGAATCTTACCAATGCCCTGTCTCTGATGAGTTGGTGCGGTTGCCATTCCTCGTACCTGCCAGGCATTGGTGTCGCTCCATGTTGAGTGAAAAAGCGACAGGCAGCAGAGTAAATCAGTATCGTGAAACGCACCAAAGTGCCGTGTTGTACGATTGAAGTCGCCGTCAAATTTTGCCGTATCAAGCATCAATCCACTTCTTAGAACAGCGTGCCGAAGGGGCCAGACTTCTTGAGCCGTTGTTTGTCGAAAAATGAGTTGCGATGTTAAATCTAAGAATTTATTTCGTGGAGCACGCATTCAAGGAATTTTCCTACACTAAGATGTCGAACGTCTATAAAGTACGTTGCGCAGCAGTTTGAGACTTTTTTCCGGTGTGATCAATGCATGTTTCTACCAGAACTTTTTTCTCTCAAAATGACCAGAAAGAGTATGTTGTAATTGATGTCCCTGAGCTTTGTGTATTTGTACTTTGTTATTGCAAAACAAAAGAGTTGTTATCAAGTCGAATACATCAGTAGCCCCAATACATGTGGATTGTACATTGGATCATTAGACCGTTTTTTTATGAGGTTGATATGAGAGTACGCTTTTGTTTCGTTTTCCCGATTTTTTTCATTGTCTTTTGTATCAGCTCGGCTGTCGGCCATGAGAACGTTGAGAAACTACGGCACTGGGAAATTCCCAGTAAGGATCCAGATCGTATTATCCTGACATTCAACGGTGATCCAGCTACAAGCCGTGCTGTGACGTGGCGTACAGACGCCACTATTGAGAAAGCAGTTGCACAAATTGCTGAGGCAACGGTGAATTCAAAGTTTCAAGATCAGTCCGTGAGTAAAGATGCTGTCACGGAGCCATTTGATTTGGGTCTGTATAAAAGCAATGCATCTCTTATCGTCCACTACCATAGTGTGATCTTTGACCAGCTCAAGCCAGATACAGTCTACGTCTACCGAGTTGGTGATGGTGACGCCCGTTGGTCAGAGTGGATTCAATTTCGAACGGCACATGTTGAATATGCTCCAACGCAATTTATCTATTTTGGTGATGCTCAGAATGACGTCCTCGCACATTGGTCACGTGTGATTCGTCGAGCACATCAAACCGCGCCAAATGCATCGTTTGTGGTGCATGCTGGCGATCTGATTAATCAGGCCCACCGAGATTATGAATGGGCGCAATGGTTTAAAGCAGGTGGTTTTTTGCATAGCCAATGCACAGCGATACCAGTTGTCGGAAATCATGAATTCACACCACTTGGTGGCAAAAAATCACCGCGACGGTTGGCTATTCAGTGGCGGCCACAATTTTCGCTCCCTGTTGAAACAGAGTTGTCACCACAATTACATGAAACGGTCTACACCATTGATTACCAGGACATACGAATAATTGTCCTTAACTCGAATGATGACTTAGAGGCGCAGACCGAGTACCTCCAAAAACAGTTGGAGAATACGACTGCAAAGTGGAAAATCGTCACCTGCCATCACTCGGTATTTTCACCGGCTAAGGGCCGCAATTTTCAGTTTGCTCGCGACCATTGGAAACCACTCCTCGATAAGTATGGTGTTGATCTGGTGTTAAATGGTCATGATCACACCTACGCTCGTGGGCACGTGCCAGTCCGAACTGCTGATGGCAAGGCGAGCAATGATCTTGGAACTGTCTACGTTACCTCTGTGAGTGGACCCAAACAGTATGTTATCGATGATGAGCAGATGAGAGGATATGCAGTGGACGGGTATAGCCGCGATAAGAAAGGTGAACAGACCCAGTTCTATCAGGTGATCAGTATTGACGGCGAGACACTTACGTACGTTGCATATACAGTGTTGGGTGACGAATACGACCGAGCTGTGATTGTAAAAGACTTTACGACCGGAAGAAAAAAACTTCAGAATTGAATCAATGCCCTAAGCGTGCTCGAGAGCATCGTTTGAAAGTCTGAGCAACTGGTAGCAGACGTGGTTATTGTCCAGACTTGAGAGGAAGTTCTTGTACGTTGACATTGCAGACTTTTTCTACTTAGGTAGCACTGAAGAATCCTTCTACTTTTGTAGTATCAAATCATTACGTTGGTCCGTGCTCGAGGGTACGATCTGCCTTTCGGTCCCAACCCGCAGGTGTACCTCGAAACCAATCTTTCGATTTTGATTTAGGAAGGAGCGGCTTCCCTGTTTCACGATCAAATTGATCGCGCGAGATAGTCATCGGGATACTGTCACAGGTTTCTTCTGTCCATGTCTGTAAAAACATTTGCATTTGCTTTAGCGTCTTTGCATCTTCTGCTACTGAGGCAAGATTTTTTAGCTGAAGTGGATCATTTGGCGTAAAGAATAATTCTTCTTGAGGGCGTGGTGCCCGAAACACATCTTTTTGAGCAACGGATAGATCATCAGGTTGTTCGCGGAGTGTTTGTAAGGAAACATGAGACGGTGATCTTACAGAGTCAGCTGGTCCCTGCCATGGAAGTTGAGGGCGATTATTTTTTATATAAAGCCATCCATCATCCGTTCTTACTGAACGGCCATGTGCTTCATAGTCATGCCAGTTATGTTCGGAAAAAGCGACCTGCCGGACAACGGCACTGGGTTCTTCCAGAATTGATAAAAAATTAACGCCCTGCATGGTAGGGGGAATACGGACATTTGCCGCTGACAAAAGTGTGGGAGCTATATCAATCGCACTGATGAGACTCACTGTCGATTCACCTGGTTTTTTTAGCACTTTTGGCCAATAAACAATGAAAGGAGTTCTCATGCCCGAATCATGCAGACGTGTTTTTGCACGTGGAAATGGTCGGCCGTTGTCAGCCATGATGATCAAGAGAGTATTGCTCAATACGTTTTGTCTTTGTAATTCATTGACCACTTCTCCGATAAACGAGTCAAACCTTGTGACTTCATTCCGGTACGATGCAAGGTCTTCACGTGTTGCTTCATCGTCAACTAAGAATGCTGGGACAGTGCCGTCTTGTCTACTGTGTCGTGGTCCATACCGCTCTTTGTCCCAATCATTATCACCATCCCAAGAACGATGGGCATCATATGATGCAAACCAAAAAAAGAATGGTTTATCTACAGGTCGTTCCCGTACTGTTTTTACCCAGTCGACATGACCACCCTGATTCCCTCGAACTTTTCGTCCGCTGATCAGATCAAACGCAGGAGGTTGACCCGGACTTCCGTCCTTAGTTTTTTCGGAAGACATATGATTTTTTCCAACAAGTGCCGTGTAGTAACCAGCATCTTTAAGGAGACGGGGAAACCATGGAATGTGAGAGGCAATTGGTTGATGCAGTTCGCTCGCGCGCCCACAGTTATGGGGATACCGACCGGTAACGATGCTTGATCGACTCGGTGAGCAGCTGCTGGCCGTAAGAATCGCTTGATCAAACCGACGTCCATTGCCGGCAAGTCGATCAATGTTTGGAGTCCGAGCAACAATATGTTTGTCACCGTTTGCTTTTTGATAACACCCAATGTCATTCCAACTTACGTCATCAGCAATAAATAAAATAATATTTGGCCGCAATGGTGGAGTTGCTCTCAAGGGTGTGTTGTCTAAAGTCGAAAACAACACAATGAGTACGATCAGAAAAATGTCCGAAGAGGTTTTCATGGTTGTATTGCTTTATAAGAAATTCGGCAACAATCTTACTTTTGGCTGCCGATCATTTTTTGCTTACTCGTGCAGCAGGCATGTTTTGGCGTTGGGCGTATTCCAATCCCCCAACCGTAAAACAGTAGCATGCCATCGACAGCGGTACCATCCGGTCTGACAACAGGCTGCACGTTGTGGAATCGCCAGTGAGTATACCGTTGGGAATGAGGAAACACGCTTCGTCTTACGATTCTCTTCATCGTCTGAAGTCAGCTTTTGACTCGGACCAAGCTGTTGAAATAATAGCCGTACAATAAAGAAGCCCTTCCATTATCGATCGTTTCAATTTTGATGAGTTGTTCCCTCAGTGAATCCAGTTGAAATACTTTGCTTCAAACTATTCAGCAGATTATTTTCGTTACGCTCTTTGTAAAAACGATCAAGTGGATAACAACCACTTACCAATCCATGTCGTGGTGCGGTTGTACAGTCACTAAATGTACGACAGAACTTTTTACGCGCCATCACATTTCCAGCAAGAACGTCTGCAGGAAGTTCCGGGTAAGACAGCACCATGCGTCCAAGTCCTACGGAATCAACGCCGCCCTGACGAATAACTGCTTGAGCCACATGAGGCAGCCACTCTTGTAAGTAGCTGTACCCCGAACCAATAAAAATCAAGTCGGGGTGCTGTCGTTTTAATTCAGCCGTTGCCAAAATCTGTCGTGCTACGCTGACGAGGGGATCTTCAGGAGGCTGATAGCCGTCGCTTGGTGGAAAAAAAGCTGGACGTAGGATGTGCGGATTGTAATAAGGACTCCCGGCAGTTGTACAAATGAGTCGAATACCAAGGGATTTTAGGAGTGTAAGAAACGCTGATGGTTCCTTGAGGTCAATCCCACTGCCGGTAGTGTCACTACCGAAAGCGAGTCGAGGATCACCGTTTTCATTGGGAATACCGACACGATTCTGTCCCGGTTGGTAGGGAACAAAATCAAAGATGCTGACACGGACTCCAATTTCAAAGTCGGACGTGCAGCCTCGAATCCCCTCAACGATCTCTCGCAGAAATCGCGTTCGATTTTCAAAACTTCCACCAAATTTTCCAGGACGATCAACAGCACTTAAGAGTTCATGACCCAGATATCCATGGCACTGTTTGATATCAACAAATTGGAATCCAGCTTTTTTAGAAAGCACGGCTGCTTGGATAAAGTCCTCAATCAGTCGTGATAGGTCATCGTCGCTTACCATGACTGAGTCATCAGTAATTCCAAGGCGGGCATCAAGTACAGGATTTCGCTGGGCGATTCGCGGCTCACTACGATCTTTCGCATTTGGTTTGGAAAAGCGACCCGAATGAGTTAATTGCAGTCCGACCAACAGGTCACTGGAACTTGCAAAATGTGATTCATGAGTGGCGATAAGATCGGTACGCAAGGATTCGATCTCAGCTAGATTGAGTTCGTTGATGAGGAGTTGGTTGGGGTTGGCTCTTCCATCATGTCGCACAGCAATGGCCTCACCACCCCAGATCAACTTCGCTCCACTACGTCCAAAGTTCTTCCATCGACGGCGTGTCAGTTCAGTCGGTTTTCCATCGACCGTCCCATCCCAACCCTCCATGGGTAAGATGCTGAATCGATTGCCAATTGTAACGTCATGGAAGCTGATGGATTGGGCCAGTACCGACTCGGGGCCGCTCTCTACCGTGTCATCGCAAGGAAGTCGTAGTGGCAACTCACTTATATGGCGAGTGAATTCGGCGTGTGTCTTTAAACTCGCGACGCGTGGATAGGCCATTAGGAGCATCCCTCCAATACGTCTCGTAGCTCACTCGCTATTGATTCGAGTATTTCGAGATCTGTATGGGGGCGCTTTGGTGCATCAGGATGTGTCATGTTGTGATTGATCATGCCTCGAATTTTCAAAAACATTGCAGCGGAGTGCTTATATGCAGGGGTTGGAGAACGAAATGTAAAAGCTCCTAAACGCTGCAGGATATCATTCATTTCGTAGAATCGGCTGTCACCTGCTGCCCACATGGCGTCACGTTCTGCAAATGCATCGGGTGCAAATGTACTTAAGCCTAATAAATAGTCACTCCCGTACACGACCATATCGATCGCCAGGTCATTACCTGTAAAGACTTTAAACTCCGGTCTGATACGATTCCGCAACTCAAGTCGACGCCACTCGGGTAGGCGATGTAGTGAAGAATGCTTGGCTCCAATTGCATTTGGAATGCACATGAGTTGTTCATAAATTTCAAGTGAGTAAATCCTACCGAAGGGAGCAAAAGTCTTTCCGAGTTCAAAAAATAAGAACTGATCGCACGATGCTGCGAGGGTCTCGTAGGCAGATACAACATCTGCGTCTGATAACTCAATCAGCCCATAGGATTGAAAGAAAATTGGTGTCCCACAACTAGTCTGTACCTGATCGATTCCATGCCGATAGCGATCAGCATCGAATGGCTTCCCTGGTGAATCACCGACAAAAACACCAGCAATAAATTTGGCACCAGCCGTGAGGGCATGCGTACGTCGCAGGACTTCCAGACACGTTGATTCATCAATCAGGTTGGCATATCCGGTATCCATATTCACAGCAGGAGTCAATCCGGCACGAAGCGTGCGGTGAAGATGGCTCTCGAATCCCCCCCAATCGATTGTATGGTCTTCGTTGAAGGGTAGAAGTATCGCCGAGATACCAGTGATCGTGCGGTGCGGTGTCAGTAGCGCCTGAATGTCAGCTTGCTTCATTACAGCCTACGGTGTTTGCACCGGGTCCTTTTGCTCGGAGGAAAATGTCATGTGCTCGGGGAAATTGTCATGATGTGATAGTACTTGCAACTAAGGACAGCGTCTTGGATAATTGGGATTTCCTAAGTTCACAATTCGGGCAAAGAGCTGACAGAAACTGTATGAAACCCATGTGCGTTCGTAGATCTTCTCACCCTAGTTCAAATTATGAGATTGTTCAGGAAAGGCAGTTCGATTATTGAGAAGCCTTTGGAGATTCAGTACGCATACTTTATTGAGAGTTTGTCATTATTTGCGGCCCTGTCATTTTATGATTCATAATACTTTATAGAGGCATCACTATTTCTTATCATCTCCAAGCCGAGCCTCATATGCGTTGGCTTCTTGTGTTTTCCCATTTGCATGGAGAAGCCTAACAAGTTGTTGAATAGACGAGAATGTCTTTGGGTTGGAAGACCCGAAGAGTTGTTCGTGAATTTTGACAGAACGCGTTGCAAGTGAAATGGCGTCCTTGTTTCGTCCTTGAGCTATACGAACTCGGCAAAGTGCACCCAGTGCGGAAGTCAAAGGAAAGCTCATGTCGCCGTAATGTTTTTCAAAAATAGCGATTGCCTCATTGGCACATTGTTCAGCGTACTGGATGTTCCCCAGCGCGAGTTCCGAAGGTATGACTTTCACGAGCGAATGAGCAACGTCCGGGTGCTCTGAGCCAAGTATAGTTCTTCGAATCTCTAGAGATTCTATTGAAGCGTCATGCGATTCTTCCATTTTTCCTTGCACATTATAACACCAAGCAAGCGTGGCAAGGGTTTCTGCAACTTGCAGATGATTTCTCCCAAAAATATTTTCTTGTATTGAAAGAGATTGGAGAATGAGCTTTTCTGCCGAGGCATAATCTTTTTCATGTTCGATTAAAATCCTTGCAAGTGAACCATTAATAACGGCAATATTTGGATGAGTATCACCGAGATTTTTTAAAGACCCCGAACGCGCGCGATTCAGTAGTAGTAGTGCCTCTTCATATCGCCCCAACTGCAAGAGAAGTTGGCCATAGGAAGTACACATGAGTAACGTTTTATAGTTATTCTCCCCGAAGATACGACTTGCGATTGGAAGTGTCCGCAGGTAAATATTTTGAGCATGATCCAGATCACGATTCTTTATCGCAGATTGTGCTAGGGATGACAGTGAACGAATGGTGAAAGGATCATCTTGACCAAAATAAGTTTCTGAAAGAGCAACAGCCTTCGTGTGCAAGCGAAGTGCAGCATCGCTTTGGCCTTGTGAGTACTTGAGTCGACCTTTTGCGTTAAGGATTCTCACACAGAGTCGTTGGTCATCAATACGATTTTGCTCAATGATGCTCATCGCCTCATCAACATGCTTTTCTGCATCTGTATATTTGCCTAGCCGAAGCTGAGCTTCTGTGAGTCCTAATAGAATGTTCACCGATTCAACGGCGTTCTTAGCACCTACGGTGTTTTCCTGTTGCTCAGAGTTCTTCCAGAGAATTTGATAAAGATCCTCAGATGCTCCATAGTTTCCGAGTGTGGCATAACAACTAGCTAGTGCTGATGAGATGGAACGATTTGCATTAGTACCTTCAGATCGTTGCTTTGCCTCTTTGAGTATTTCCAGACCTTCCACAAGTGCACCTGAATTTCTGAGCGCAAGACCAATGGCTTCGAGAAGAACAGCTTGAGTTTCTTTACTTTGAGGGCTTCCTGACTCTTGGTTACGAATCTTTTCTGCTGCCTGGGACAGCATCTCCACAACTGTAATTTCATAGCCATTTCGTAACGGTTCAGGTGATCGAAAGGCATCGATGAGTAATGCGAGGGTTGTGTCAGCCTGTTGTTTTTTTTCTTGGGCGATGGTTGCCTGTTGTGAGGCTTTCAGTGCAAAAGATGTGACTCCTGTGATTCCGATGATGGTGGCGATGATAGCCGTCGCGGCTGCAGCTGACACCACTCGGTGACGGCGTACAAACCGGACTGCTTTTTCGGGTAAAGATACGGGCTTTGCAAGAACGGGAACACCATCAAGAAGTCTCTCAATATCATCTCCTAACTCCATAGCGTTGCTGTAGCGTCCCCACTTTTTTTTCAGAAGGCACTTGTCGACAACGGCACACGTGTCTTTCTTGATATCTGGTCGGTACATTTTCAAAGGTTTGGGAAAATCTTCATGAATTACTCTCGCAATCTCATGAACAGGAATGCCTGAAGAGAGAAGGGGATGATGACCAGTTAACATTTTGTAAAGAAGTGTTCCCAGTGCATAAACATCTGTTCGGGCATCAACTTTTCCACAATCACCATCAAGTTGTTCGGGGCTCATGTACGCAGTCGTGCCAAGAATGTTACCCATGGTGGTGGCTGCCGTCGCATCGGGAACATCGGTGTTTATGACCCGCGCGATACCAAAGTCAATGACCTTCGGTTGACCCGCGTTATCAACAAGAACATTATTTGGCTTGATATCTCGATGAATGATGCCGTTTGCATGACCTTGACCAATTGCTCTACAGACATCACGAAAAAGAATGAGGCAATCTTGTTGGTTCAGATTTTTTCTTATGACATAGTCAGTAATAGATTGAGAGTGTTCTATATATTCCATGACAAAATATGGAATATCACAATTCTCAAAATGATATGTCGAAGCTGTATATATTTGCGCAATAAAGGGATGCCTTAGTTTTCCTAGAACGTCGACTTCGAGGGAAAACCGTCGAATAAGTTCTGGAGTATTTCGATCTGGCCGAAGTACTTTTACTGCCACTTTCCGTGCTGGCGACTCTTGTGTTCCCTCATACACTCGACCCATGCCACCATCGGCTAAAATTCGGTCAAGTCGAACATTCCCAAGCCGACTACCGAGAGCAATCTCGGAATAAATTGAAACCCCTGCGGTGAACCCAAAAGATTCGTCAATGCTTAGTGGTTCTGGATCAGTCGTCTCATCATGGGGGTGAAGCGCAGCGGTTGTCTTTTCTTTTTTTACAAGACGGTCGTTATGAACAGGATAAGAATCGTTTTGCATTGTTTCGAATTCCACACAGAGCATGTGGAGTATAAACGTTGGGGTTTATTATTGCCGCTACCAGTAACACGCCGAGATCGTTTGTGGCCACGTGTGGTCATATATTGTTGAGTTAGTCCTCATAAGGTGATGAGATTGTAACGCGGGGCAAAGTAGGAAAACTATGCGTCCTGTGTTCTTCTTGGCAGATTTCCAAATATTGGATTGTTCAAAGCAGGCAGGTCGATTCTGTAAAAGCTTTTGGAAAGAAAGCACGAATGCTTTTGCTGAGATTTC
>Ga0233431_1005199_pt1 | contig 12950 bp, 19 predicted proteins | sample SI_118_April2016_FD_179867 | JGI IMG/M metagenome (GOLD analysis project Ga0233431, IMG submission 179867) | Seawater microbial communities from Saanich Inlet, British Columbia, Canada - SI_118_April2016_200_MG | ecosystem: Environmental > Aquatic > Marine > Inlet | place: Canada: British...
TCTATTCCCTGCTGCTGGTGTTGCTCCTGCACCAAAACTTGTTTCTTCACCATACAAAACATATGAATCGAAGCCCTTATAATAATCAATTGTTGCCATCTTTAATTTCCTCCTTATCCTTCTTCTTAACTATCTTCTTTTTCACTTCTTTTTTTGGATTTCTAAGTTCAAAGTTTTCTTTAATAATCATTTCAGCCATTTTCTCATCAACAAGAACTGCTGATCTACCTTTTGGTTTTACCCACATACGTACCATTTTTAATTACCTCATGTATTTCTTGATGAACATTTTTTGGAATGCAAGCTAAATTATTTATACCATTATTCTGAGGATTACCATCTATATGATGTACAACCCAATTTTTAGGTATGACATACATTCCTTGTGTGTTTTCTTTTAACCAAACATAAACATGCTCACCTATTTGTTTACCATTAATTCTTTTACTCAATCTATATTGAACATTACCCTTTCTTTTATAACGTTCATGATTGGTTGTTGAATAATGTTCTTTATTATCCACTTTCCAATTATTATTCATTAACACTAATCTATCTTTATGTTTTTTATAATATGCATTTGCATACTCTTTTCTCTTTTGTGAGTCCTTATATGGCATTATATTCCCTCTCCAAGATTGAATGCGTTACATTGATACTCTAGCATCTGTCTATATATTCCTAAATCCTCATCTAATGGTAATGATGTATTACTAATTTTATTTGGATAATAAAGTCCTGCGAATGTTGTATCTGTTCGCCATCCTGTTCTGATTTGTTTAATAATATCTCTTGCCACATATTCAACACATCGTTTTCCCTCTAGTGCCAACATATAAGTTGATGTTATTGCTTGTGTGTCGTATGATACTAAGTCTGCTGCTGCGAAGTTTAAGTTGCCAGTGCTTCCTGAATATTCTACTGTTCCTGCAGCTGGTGTTGTAAAATCAGCATCTGTATTTACACGTGTAACAGTGCCAAATGATACTGCATTATGTTGAACATTCGTGACAGAGGCTGGAATTTCGTTATATGTAAACCTATCAGAATTAGCTGTGGCAGACATTGTTCCTAATGCCTCAGCTGTAATTCTAGGTGTAAACAATAAATCTTTCTTAGTAACCACATCAATTTGGAACATTACAGTTTCCCATTGAGTATCATCAAACATACCCATAGCAGTAGAAGATTCTGTCAGCATTGTTATTCCAACTCTAGGATAAGATGCATCACCAAGTGATGTAACTCTAGGAAAATCAGGGTATATCCATTGTCCAGATCTAGAGCCATTTATATCTGTTAAAGTATTTCGTAAGAAGTTTGTTAATATTCTTTCAGGTTCTATCTTAGTTCTTGTCATGGTAATACTCCATCTTGGATGATTATAATAATATGTTCAAGTATTTAAATAAAGTTTAAAGTGTGACGTTTCTAACTGCCTTATCAATGATTTGTCCCATCTTATTATCATTCCATAATACTCTCCGGAATGGTGCAAATGGTTGCATACCTTTTGGCATACCTTTACGTTGTTGTGGTGTTAACTCTTTCTTCTTAGGTATTGATGGATAACCAGGGTCAGGGAATGAACTTTGTCCATATTGTTCCCAATAATCATAAGTCCCATATTCAATATATACAGCGTGAGGTGCTGAAGATGTCATAGTGAGTTCGTTACCTTGAACAATAAAATCAGTACCTAATCGTAATTGTCTTGTACTCCCAATAAGGTTCATACGATCAACTTGCTTTCGGATCTCGCTTTGTAATTGGAATCCTATTGCTGATAAAAACTTCTTTTGAAATTCGTCCCAGTTAGTGATTTCATACTTCTGACCATCAACTGTAAGTATCATTATACATCACTCGCATTAATTCTTCTCTTGCATCTATACGAATAGTGAGTAACGTTCCCTCCAAGTTCTGGTGATTCAATACCTTTAATGATTTCCCAAACGCTATTACCATCAATAATTTGGTCTTGTGGTATTGGTAATGTTGATAATGCGGTAGGATGTATATATAAAACACCATCACCTACTTCGACAATACCTGCTTCTAAAAACCTTTGGTCTAAGTCTAAGCCAAATTGTAAGTCTCCTTGAAATGTGACATCTGCAGTTGTTAATGCACTTAGTTGTCCAAATGAATCGACCGTCCTTGTCACAGTTCTTTTAGATAACGTTCTGCCAAATATCTTGATGGCTTCTGTTATTAACTTTCTATTAATCTTTGCATGACTTTGTAGTGCTGTTTTTACCATTAGATTGCCGCCACGTCTGCTCTTTTACCAGTTAGAGCATACAGTTCATCAATACGTTTTTTAATTTGAGCAATTACTTCTCTGATATTTACATAGACCTCTCCTATAGTGACCGCCTTGCTGCCTAAGGTGTACGATGTTGCATCATCATAGGAACCACCGGATAAGTTAACAAAAGCCTTTAGCGAGGCTACATGGACGCTTAAATCGGATATGTAAGTAGGAGTCGTAACCACACCATAGTTATAATCAATACGTATATTATCAGTACCATCTGGTACTACAATATCAGTAAAATATAATTGCCCTTCACCACGTAACTTTCGCTGATAAGGTTCGACCACAGTATTAATAGGATCTTCTATTCTCATTGTTGAAACTTGTGGATCTACACTATAATCATCAGTAAGTGTTCCTCTTATCCAATAAGCCGAATATCCATCAACTGTAGTTTCTGCCCACCCATATGGATATGTCCATGTAAACTTTCCACTTGCAGTAAATATACTAGCACCTGTTGTTTCATCAGTTTCAGTTAAATCTGTCCAAGCAGTACCATTCCAATACTCCCAATCAATAGCTGTGCTTCCATTATCAACGCCCACCACTGATAAATAGGTTGTTAATCCTAAGAATGTTAATCCACTACCGATATAAATTATATCTCCAGTTACTGGGGCATCATCAAACAATATGAATGGTGCCTCGGTTGTTGAATTAATATTGTCAGTTAAATCTGTAAATGTTGTACTCCCCAAATCATAATTATAAAACTTACCGACTGTTAATGGTCTTGCTAAGAAATAAGCTGCATCAACTGTTGTTACTGGTTTCTGATCTAACACTATAAAATCAGGTGCATCCCAATCATTAGCGAATGGTCTGTTTGTTGTAGGATAACCAAGACTTGCTCTACCACTTCTGTATTCAATAATACTTGTAGGTGTGTCCCATTTACGACCTGTTACTTTGTCTATCTCATCATCTGCTGCAGCAATCATATCAGTAATCACACTATCAGCAAATAAGTCTGTATAACCATATGTCGCATAAAGAATATTTGTTCCTAATGCTGTTACACCCGCACCTGTCAACACTATTCTACCACTTGCTAAATCTAACGCATAATGAGTAACATCAGTGAGTGCTGTAAATACATTACTACCACTTGCAGCATAACTAAGCTCATAACCGCCTGACGTAATATTTGTATTATCTAAATCGAAACTAACCTCAGAATTATCGCCAGTGCCAACATTCTCGTCAATAGCTCTAAGTCCCAATCCTGATTTTTGTATGAATTGTAAATTTGTTGCATATGCCATTGTATCACCATATCTTATATACTAATAATATTGAACAAAGTCCAACTATTAATCCTAATGCTGTTGACGCTATCCATCTATTAAGCATTACTTTGCCATTCGTTTTTATCACGTGTTCTTCAATGTCCTCTAATTTCTTGTAAATGTCCTTGTTAGTAATTTTCATGAATGTTCTATCTGGCATGGTAATCCCCCAATTTAAGTTTATTAACAACGACTCCTTCCTTACCACACCATTCAATATACTTATCTTGTGCGTCATGAAAATCGTCAGTATGATAACGAGTAAGTTTAGCTTTGGAAAACATTTTACGAGCTTTAGTGTGTTTGCTTTTGTTCTTTTTTGCTCTAACCCAAGTGTCACTATATTCTTTAATGTCTTTCTTAAGTTTTGCATGAACTTCTACATCCCACCAAGGTACTTTCTTATCATCAATCTTCTTCCACACAGGTAGATAATCATCATGCTTATCGCTATATTTAACTACTAAATACGCTTTGAGTTTAGACCTATCTTTTACCCACTTGTCGTCGATTAATGGTTGTGTCTTGAATAACCTTACAATTTTATTCTTTGCTTGGTTCTGTCTTAGACTCTCCACCTTCTTCATTGTCATTTTCCACCTTCACAGGTTCAGCTTTAACTTCGCTTATTACACCTGTCTTTTCATCAATGCTGTATTGTTTTGTTGTGTCTAATTTAAATTCTTTTAATTTCTCTACTACAAACAAGTTCATTTCTCGTGTTGCCATTTTGACCAACACTTGGTTTGCCATAATAGCTTGTTTTCTAATGTTCAACTCCTTTAATGTTTCTTCTTCTAATTTTAATTCCGTCATTTTATATCACCTATTTTATATTACAGTCCTTGCTGTTTCTTTCCACACAGATCCATTATACACTAATGTTAATGTATCACCAGCAGCAGTTGCAAAATCCACTGAACCTAATAATGCAAATTGTGCTCCTGCTCCTCCTGTTGCTTGTTTTACAATTGGGTTTGAATCAAATTGTAATGTTATGAATGTTCCTGCGGTCACACCAGTTGGAACTGATAATGTATTTATTTGTACTGCTCCTGTGATGTCAAAGTAATTCCCTGTTGTTGTTAATGTTGCATCGTTAGCTGAAGCAACGTCTGTTCCTTGTGTGCCGATAACCATTACACCCATGATAACTCCACCTTTACCAGAACTAATTAGTGAATTATCCTGATTATGTGTTATTGCCAAATATTGTGTATTATCAGTATCTGGGTCGGTTGCACTATGAATAAATATTGTTGGATTTACTTCTGCAGCATGGTCATGATCTGTATTTCCATTTGATTGATTTGTGAATATTATAGAATTAGCAACAACTCCTAATCCTGCAACAATTGTGTTCTCTGTAGCTTGAACTGTTGACCAATCCCATGATGCGTCAAAACTGCTCCCAAATACAATACCTTTATTATCATCTAATCTGATATGACTTTCCGTAGCAATAATTCCTTTTCCAGAATTTAACACTGCATTTCCAGTATTATGACTCAAACTTAACCATTGGTCGTTTGCTGTATCTGGGTCAGTCGCACTATGAATGAATAATGTTGGGTCTGTGCTTGGTGTTTCGTGGTCGTGGTCTTTAGCCGCATTAGATTCACTGGTTATAATCATATGATGATTTGCAAAACCATCTGTGGCAGTTAAACAAAACTTAAGACCATCGTCTACCCCTTGTCTAATACTACCATAAGAACCACCACTAAAAGTAAAAGTTCCATAGAATGAAGCCAATCCGTCAAACCAAGCAGTTCCATCAACTTCTAACTCTCCAGAAACCATTAAATCACCTGCTGATGGTGTTAAGTGTCCTGGTTCTGTAGTTCCAATCTTAACTTCTCCACCACCAGTAGTAATATCAAAACTATCAGTTGCTGCGGTATAATTCAAACTACCCCATTGTGTATTGTCACTATCAGGGTCTGTTGAAGAATGTATAAATAATGTTGGATTAGTAGTAGTTGCGTGGTCGAAGTCTTTTGTAATTGAACCACTCTCACCAATCACTAACTGTCTACCTTGGTCAGAACCTAACAATAAAACGCTCTGGTCATTTGCAGTATCAAAATCCCAAAATACACTTGCTGCACCTTGACCACCCATTGCTAAAAGTGTGTTTGCAGCGTATGCAACATTCCCACCAAAACTACAAATGTTTAAATTAGTATTAACTGTAAATATATCGCCTGTATCTCCATCTTTTCTAACTAATAATGCCTCTGTATCAGTAACGTCAATAATTATTGTACCAGAAGTTACTGTATCTACTACTTCAGTATCTCCAGTTACTGTTAAATCGCCATTGACTGTAAGGTCACCAGTTGTACCTTCTATTGTTGCTCGGACAGTTACGTTCCCGCTACCATCCTCTACAAATTTACTCCATTCTCTTTGGTTTAATGCTGTTGGTAATGCCATTTTATTTCATTATGATACTACTACCCTTACAGCTATATCACCAGCTGCATTTTCAACAAGTTTGTCGTGTTCTAATTGTGATCTTGGTTTATCTGAAGCGGTAAATACTCCCGTAATACCTACTAATCTAACTGTAACTTCAGAACTAATTTCAACAAACTTGCCCTTTTCTCTATCCATTAAGCTTGTGGGTAATACCATTTTATTCCTCCTTAACTTGTATGTTTATTTTATGTGACCGCAATTCGGGACTGCATGCCACAATGTAATAATTATTTTTTCTTAACTCCTTTCTTCTTCACAGGTTTAATATGTTTACTAAAAACAGGTCTACCTATAGCTTTTGAAAGTTTATCTAAATCTTCTTGTGTACTATGTTTTCCTAACTTTAATCCACCTTTTATAGTTGGCATTTTGTTTTACCTCCGTGTTTGATAATAATAAAAAAAAAAATATCATAAATTAACTATGATATTGCCATTGAATAATAACAACCCCTGTTGCTAAGATTGATGCACTTGCACCAGACCAGTTAAACGCTGCATTATAATGCAATGTTTTGGTATCACTAACCGCGTTAAATGAAATACCAGCCATAATTGTTCCTGCTGTGTTTATAGTCATATCATTTATTGTGGGTGTTCCATTAACATCTGCTGCTGCTGAACCATTGATATAGTCTTCGAAGGTTGCTGTTCCACCAAGAACTGCTACAGCTCCTGTTCCAATAACGCTTCCAATACCTACATCAGGTGTGTCTGCTTGAACGGCTGCGTCACCAGCTAATGCTACATTTGCAGAAGTTACTGTGTGCACATGTGCCCCTACAGGGAATGTGTAAATCAAAGCACCTATTGCTAAATTTCCACCACCACCAATCTCTCCTAAATCCGCGCCAGTTAATGTTAAAATTGTGGTATGATTATATCCATCACCAAATTCAGCAGCTGTTACGTTTGTACCTGCCACACCTACATTTGCTTGATTAATAATTACTCCTGTAGTAAGTGCGCCTGCCACCCCATTATGTGAAACGGACGCTGCTGGTACTAAAGAACCAGTCCCATTCTGAACTTCAACAATTATTGACCCAAACTCTGCGCCTGCTGTAGCATCAAGAATTGACCCTGATAGTTTCGCATAAGTTGTATCTCCTGCCCCATCGTCGTCACCAATAAAGTTAACAATACCAACCTCGTCGCTTGCTGCTGGACTTGCACTTTTTTGTTGTAAGTTAAGTTCTGCACCAACTGCTCCATCTGCTGTTTCAATAATACTCGCGTCTCCACCATTACAAGTTAGGTCACCAGTCATGCCAATAGTTGTTACCCCTGATAAGCCACCAGCTGTTAATGTTGCTGTACCGTCTGTAAAGGTTGTTGAAGTAATACTAACTCCACCTGTTGCAGTTCCTGCTGTTGATGTAAATGTTCCATCGGTTACAGTTCCACCAGTGATAGTTCCTGTTACGTCTAAATCTTCATCGAATACACAGTTACCTGCGTCTACTTTAATTGCTTCAACATTTGTACCAGTGCAATTCACATAAATACCATATGCTCCTGCTACACCTGCACCTGTATTCTGTTCTACTGCTAAAACATTAGAAGTTGAACTTATATTTCCTGTGCTTGTAAATCTTACTAAATCTTCTCCTGCAGTTAATGCTCCTGAACCATCTATTGTGTGCCCATCAGTTACTGCATTGGATGTTTGTACAAAAGTACCTGTTACTGTTAAAGCGTCTGTTGATGCGTCTCCAAAAGTGAAGTCGCCTTCTACTGTAAAATCTCCTTCTACTGTAACTGCGTCCCCTTTGAACGTCCAGCTACGATTTTCTAATTGACTAATTCCAAATGCCATTTTTGTTTTTCTCCTTGTCTAATCAATATATGATTAGTTCCTTCACGATAAATTAAACGTGGTAAAAAAATAAAAAAAATCAACATATTTATGCTGATTCTGGTGACCTTGCGATTACCCAACAATTTCTTACTTCGTTGTCAGTTCCACCACTTGGCAAAGTAATGCCTCCTGCGGTACTAACTACTGCGGTGATTAAACCATCTGTTGAATTCTGTACTGATGCTGACATAATATTGCCTGCATCACATACTGTTGAAAGGTCAATTGTGTCTGCTTGGTCAGCACTTGATGGTGTCACAATCTTATAAAGATTAACACTACCAAGAGTTGCTTCCACAGTCACAGTACAATTTGTTATTAATATTGCTGCCATTTTATTTTGCCTCCTATGCTGATTCTGGTGATCTAGCTAATACCCAACAAGTCCTTGCTTCGTCATCAGTTGCTCCAGGAATTGTAAGAACTCCTGCTGTTGAAACAACTGCTGTAAGTAATGAATCAGTTGATGCTTCAACAGATGCTGAGTAAATATTGCCAGCATCACATACTGTACTTAAATCAATTGTATCAGCGTCGTCAGCAGTTGCTGGAGTTACAATCTTATACATATTAACTCCTGGCATTGCTGCTTCAACTGTTACAGTGCAATCACCTATTGCTATTGCCGCCATTTTAAGCCAACCCTGTTCTTTCAGCCATCAATGCTTCAGCAGTTACAATCAAACTTCCATACCATTTTAGCATATATTTCTGACTGTCGTTGTTCTTTGCTAATTCTTCAAAAGTTGTGTCTTGTAGAACTGCTAAGAAGATATACCTTGTGTCAAGATATAGGATTTCTCTCTGAGTTGCTGTTATTGGCATGAACCTGTCCTTAATGAATAGTGCACCATCAAACATAAACGCATCAGGAATACCGAAGTCCATAGTTCCAGAAGGTCTCTCAATGTTTCTTTGGAAGTCCATTAATAATCCTTTGATAACATTGTGTGTATTTCCGTCTGTTACTACTAAATCAACCATACCATTTGCTTCAAATACAGTGTTCATATCAGTTCTGATTTGATCTAATGTAATTGCTGCTCCTGCATTTGCAGTTGTGTTTGTTGCGATTGCTGCTCTCAAACCATCAAATCCTAATGCGTTTGTTGCAACTGCACCATTAACAATTTCATTCTCTAAGATTTCATTCATACTTGCTGTTTTAACTCTAATATCTTCAGCTAGTAAATTCATAAAGCCCATTCCACTTGCCAATGCTGGTCCTGTTACTCTACCAACAACATATGCGAATTTCATGGTTGTGCTTGTTGCAGTCCATGTATCAACGTCCTCTGCTAATGCTGCATCGTCGCCTTTGAATCCACTTCCTGGTGTTGCTAATGTATAAGCACCTTTTGCGGTTAGTGCATTGTAAACATATGCTCTTCCTCTTACTGCCTTTCTAGGTAGTAATCTTACTAAAGGTGTTTGTCTTACAGTTCTATCAACAACTGATGGATCGAAGAAACTTGGCATTAAACCATAAGCAGTTACTGTTCCACCACTTGTGTGACCAAATGAAGGTGCTTTTGTTAATGTACCCATATATTCTTTTCCCATTGCTACTAATTTCTCGTCACAATCTTTCTTACCCCATCGAATTCCACCATAATAGGTTTCGTCTTCTACGACTCCCATTTTTTGGAATCCTTGGTCAAAAGCGTAACCTGCGTCGGTATTTCCGATTTCGCTTTTCATAAATCCTGCTTCCATTTTATTTTCCTCCGAATTGTTTTATTAGAACATTGCTTAGTGTTGGTTCTAATTCCTTTTCCACTACTTTTGGTTCTACTGTTGCTTTTAATACCGCCTTCTTTTTTAACTCTTCCAACTCTTTTTTTAACTTTTGAAGTTCTAGTTCTGTTGCTGATTTCTCAGGTGCTACTACTGGTTCTTCAGCTTTTGGTTCTTCTTCAACTGCAGGTTCTTCCTCTGCAACTGGTTCTTCAACCTTCGCTTCTTCCTCAGGAGCTTGCTCATCTGGAACATTTTGAACTTCCTCTTCAACTTTCTCTAATTCCTTATCCATTTTTGTTTCCTCCTTACCATCCATATTAATATCAAAGCTACGAGCTATTGCTGCAAATGCGTTCCTATTTGATTGTATAGGCACCCATGTTGCTTCAACTAACTCAGCCTCTGTGTGAACAGTAAATGATTTTCCTTCTATCTTTCGCTCTTCTTGAGCTTTTGGAATTGCACCGATAGAAATACCAGGATTTAGTCCTTTAGCTAATGCTTCTTCGACCATCCCTTTAATTTGCTGTGCCATAGGATTGCTTTTAAAGAAGAATGGTTTAGCAACGAGTGCTGTATGCCCTTCTTTTTCGACAACCTTAAGGTCAGTCCATCCGCCAATAAAATTCTCCATCTTATTAGTATGATTAGCTAATGCTGGTAAAACACCAGACTTAGCCCATTGTTGTAATAATGATTTATCCATAAACTCCATATCACGATCTAAAGAAGTATCAGATAATATTCCCACCATTTCACCAGAATTTATATCCTTTGTTACAGGACACCAGAGTGAAAGTTTATTTTTAGTTTCCATTTACAGCCTCCAAAACAGTTCTATTTAAAAAATGATGATAAGCTTTATGCTCTCCACAATTGTTAAAAACATATATATTTTCAATAGAATTATTTATTTTATTGTTATCTAAGTGATGAACCACTTCTTTATCTTTAAGATACCTTCCAAGTTTTTCTTCTGCAACTAATCTATGTTTGGCTACATATCCTTTATTATTCTTATACGGATGATTATCAGCTTTAACAAATAAATACCCACCCCTAAATAATTGTCCAGCTTTCCATGCTGGATTTTTAGTTAATCTTTTCGAAAGTGATTTGGCTTGATTTGGTTTTGAAACGCCCCACTTCCTTAAATATTTAAAAATAGTTCCAGAAGTACAGTAATATAATTGTGAAATTTTATCCATGGAATAGTGTTTATTAACATATAAGTCAATGATTTTTAATTTATCTTTTTTCACGTTTTCTTTTACCATATTATATATCACCTTGTTCAAGTATTTAAATAAAGTTTTTATTCTAGGTCAAATTCAATGATAGACCTACAATTTGGTCCGTGAGGAGGGTGTTCATAAGTCTTACCGGAGCTATGTTTAAAGATACCATGTAACTCTTCGGTTTGACCATCTAATTCCTTACAAATTTGAGTTGTTCTATCATCTACAAATGAAACCCACTTCTTCTTACCTTTTAACCCTGAATCTTTATATGCTGATAATTTACCAGCATTAATGAATCTATTACTCTCAGTTCTGGCAATCCTCATTGCTCTACCTTTAGTAATTTTACCTTTAACCTTGCCACCTTTGTTCTTAATGAATTCAGCTTGTATGTCCTTACGAATCTGGACAACACCTTGTTTCTCATTAATACCATTGGCTACAATGTTACTAACATTGTTCTGAACATCTTGTGCTACTCCTTTTAATCCTTTCCATCTTTTGCCATCAATAGTAAACCCATCAAGTTGTCTATCTGCAAATAGTTTTACTTTTTTATCAAAATCTACTCCCACACCAATATCCATGTTCAACTCTTCTTCCGCTGCTTTAATTCCTTTCTTAACATCTAATTTAATAACACGCTTTAATTTGGTCATAAACCCAGCTGTATTAACAGTATTAAACAACCTACTAATAAAGTCCCCAAAAGACTTATCAACATAATCTTTTTGTATCTCATCTTTCAATGTCTCCTCTAAGAAGTTTAAGATTGTCTTTTCCCATTGATTCATTTTGAACCTTAGGAATTCAACATAACCATCAGCTTCATCTATCATCTCTTCACCAGCATCAATTTCAACCTCTTTCGTTAATGTATCAGGTAAATCTAAGATTTCTTCCTTTTTCTCTTTTAATGGGACAGCATCATGTAATATACTACGCTTGAAGTCTCTGACCGCTTCTTCAATAGATGCTTCGTATTGTTCACCAAATTGTTGAATTACACTCTTAGGGACCACTGTAAAATATTCCCAATAATCAACAGACCTAATAAATAGAGTAAACTGGTTGCCTTCTTCAAGATAGTGCAATATACGCTTATCTTGTTGACGTGGATTCTTTTCCACAATTTCCATAAATTCGTTGTATTCTAATTCTAACATTTTATTCACCTATTATTGATACATAATCTATATACAAATCGTGTGATGCATTACCACTTGTTGGGTGATAAAATCGTATCCACACTTCATCACTTCCACTAATGTAATCAGCGAGTATTGTCGCTTGTGATACAGGCATATCTGAATATCTATAATTGTGTCCTAATGCAGTTCCTGGTAAATGCCATAAGTTACGCCAAGTTGTGTTGGTGTGGTCATAAATTTGTATTTGACAAACGTGAGTTGCAGAACCAGCATAATAAGCAGAGATTCCTACCCTGCAGAAATTAGCAATACTAGTAAATACAAACTTAACATCAAACCCTGGAACCCCAGTAACTTCTGTAATGTGTACTTCACTTCCATCTTGCCAAGTTTGTGTACTAGCAACATTACCAGAAGTTAAAGTTCCAGTAGTTACAGTCATTGAGTTTGCTGTCTTTCTAGTGACCACTAAATCACAAGGTGTGTTATCTTTTGAAATTAAGGTCTTACTTGCATCTGTCCATACTGGCTTTGATGCAGTCAAGGTATCAACATTAACGTCATCACCGAATTTAAAATAATCCTCATCTTCCATCCAAGTTATAATACCATCGTTAGTATCGCCATCAAATACTATTGAATAATCTATTCCTGCGGTGCCTTCACCAATAACAACTTCCCCTCTTGTTCCCACACCATTTGGTGCTCCTCCGATAAATACTAAATTACCACCAGCACCATTACCACCAGCACTGCCCCCGCCCCTAAATATAATCTTCGTCCCATTGCCTGTTGGGGCAACAGATGCACCATAACCAAATACATTACCTGTTGGAGCCACTGCTGCTAAATCGGTCTCTGT
>Ga0233431_1005200_pt1 | contig 12948 bp, 12 predicted proteins | sample SI_118_April2016_FD_179867 | JGI IMG/M metagenome (GOLD analysis project Ga0233431, IMG submission 179867) | Seawater microbial communities from Saanich Inlet, British Columbia, Canada - SI_118_April2016_200_MG | ecosystem: Environmental > Aquatic > Marine > Inlet | place: Canada: British...
GTTTCTTCCAACGTCTCTCCGTATCGCGCCCATTCTGACGGGCTCTCTTGATTCCCGCCTTCTTCTCGTCCTCGGTTCGGTAGGTGATCGAGCCATCCGAATCAATCAAAGTGCCCGGCACTCCGGTATTTCCTACCTTGGCATTCTTGGCAGCCAAGTAGCGGTCCTTGCACTTCTCCAGAGACTTCGCGTAGCCGCTCACCAGTTCTCGGCGCTTGCGTTCGCACTTCTCCAGGTACGCCTTCACGTTCGCTGGGACTTCAGACTGCTCTGGCGCGGCATCGCAGACCATAGCCAGCAGAAGCCCGATCATCGGCAGCGTTCTCGAGTTCATTGTGCGCTCCTGTTCCTCGTGTCGTTCCGCTGCACACGTATCGGCGTGATAAGCAGACTCACCCGGTAAGCGACATCAGCACGATAGTCCACGCTGACGCACGGGTCAATGGCTGCGACTAGCCCGCTTCCCACAGCGCCTTCCCACGGCACGGCCATGCCGCGACGCCGAGTACACTGCGCAGTCAAGCCAACTACCCAACAAGCACACGCGACAAACGCGTGACACGCGCCGACGCCACCCGATGCGCCCCGATACACGGGAACGTCCCCGGAAGCCCGGCAGGCGGGCCGACAGGTGGGGACACCGGCGCACAAGCGGCCAAGCCGACGGCCCACGGCATGGCATGCCGCCGATACCACCAACGAGAGGGCATCCCAACCCCCAGCCGACACAAGCGCCCACCCAGCGTCGAGTCCAAACCGAGGAACTGCCTAGACCACTCACAGCTTCTGCCCCCCTTCCAGTCGAGCTTGTCATCTCATCCTGATGAGCGACATTGTCCACATTGTGTACGATATGTAGACTCCTCTCGCCCCAGGGAACACCATCAGGTAAGGCATTCACGGGCCTTCAGTTGGTGACCTACATGTACGTGGGGTTCCAGCAGGTTGACCCCAGCCTTGACTCTGGCTCTGATTTCTCGCGGGAACTCGCGATGGCCAAGCAAATGCATGCTGCCAAGCGCAGAGGATGACCCACCCAAGCAACCACTTCGTGATTGAGGTGGGAGCTGCTCGCGCCAATGTGCGTATTGGGCCGCGTGGCACTGTCGCAGACGTTTGACCTTGTTGTAGGCTCTCCACCATGTGGGGTTCTTTCCGTCTTCCCAACTCGCCCAAGGCCGGAATTCCCACCCATGAGCGAAGTACGTGTAGCCAGGGAAGAAGAAGCGGCCCTCCCCCAGTCAGATCAACGTCCTCGACCGATGCGGGGAGCCCCGACAAAACGGCGTGCCACTCATCGGCGCTGAGTCCATTGACCGCGTGCGGACCATCCGCGTCCAGGTAGCAATGCGCGCATTTCAGGTTGCAGGCGCGGGTCAATATGGAGCTGAACGGACTTGAGTTCTGTCATGCTTCCAGCCATTCCGCAAGTGGCGACTTCGGTATTGGCGAAGAGGCCCGATCTCGACCCAACAAGCCACCGCAACCCTCACTCAGAGCTTCTGTCCACATCCTTCGCAGAACTGTCCCTGAAGGTCTCCTTTGTAGGTCTTGCCGCACTTTGTGCATTTGGTCGTCTTGGCCGGTGCCGGGGTTGGCTGTTCCCCGACGGACCCAATCTTGTTGACGCACTCTCTCAGCGAGTCGATCTCTGCGAGCCCCTGTGCCACTCCGAAACACAAAAGGCCGAACGCGACATGACCAAGAAGCGCGTAGGCGGCGGTGGCGAGTTCTCCCAGTTTGAGTTCCGCCTTGCTGAAGGCACCCGCCTTGCTGAACTGAGCAATCAGCATAATCCCGACGATCACCCCGACAACTGCCGCGATGCCGCCAGCCACGCGCAGCCCTGTCGTCAAGTCCTGATTCTTCATCTTACGTTCCTCCTTCTTGTTCGTCTGATGGTCGATGTTTAGTTTCAGATGTCCTGGCAGTGAGAATTAGAAAAAGCCCCCCGGCGAAGAGCAGGACTCCGCATCCGAGCATAACGTATCCATGCGTCGGCCTGGGGTGCAGCTCGGGCGGGGCCGTCTCGCCGGTTGCCTGCTCCACAAAATGAATCGCTTTCTCAACACCAGTAGGTTGCGTCTTGTTGTAGCCCACCACCGCCACGCAGACTCCGACCAGCACCAGGCTGGCCCCCGCAATGATGAACTCGGTCCGCACCATGTTATCTATGCCCTTGCCAACGTTGTCCCCATACGCGTCTGTGCTTGACCTAGTAGGTCTCGACAATGACCGAGAAGTCTGACCCCGTATTGGTACCTCGATCCGCAACTCCGACAAAGTAGGCGGCATCCTCGGTGGGAGAAAAAACCATATCCTTAATGCTGAAACTGTCATAGTCTTCTTTCACGCTCCAATCGGCCATCGGGTGCCGCGAAAGAAAGGAGTCAGTGTCGCCGTATGAATCACGAACTCGAACCCGGTAGCGTTTGCCTTTGAGCGCAGAGAACCAGTAGAAGCGCATTTGACGGGGACCGACTTGCCCGTTGGTTGATCCCGAGTCAACAATGAGTTTCTCATGCCATGCTTGGGGAGCGACATCACCGTAGTCTACGACCCGGACACTGTAACGCGTCCCGCCGATGTCATTGCCCTTCACTCTCAGCACCCACTCTCCGTCCTCGCCAGCATGGAGGTCAAAAAAGGTCCCGCCACTCCTCCCACCCGTCGTCTTCTTGCCTCCCGGAGAAACCACAAGAGAATCTGAATACCCAAACACGTCGCGGACCCATACGCGGCATTTCGTCCCGGCTTTGAGGGGCACGACGTATTCATGCAGTTCCCCCTTTGCCAAGGGAGGGCTACCGTAGACGCGGTTTGTCTTGAGTGGAATCCGCTCCGTATACTGGGGCAGTCGAATCACGCGATCTGGGGGAAGCGAAAACGAACGTTCGACCTTGATGCAGACAGATCCCCGAGCGGCCTTCGATCTGCTTCGATTGGAGAGTGCAAGGAAGCGCAGTCCCGGTTCGGTCGTTGCGAACACGATGCCGGTATTACTGTAACTGTCTCTGAAATCCTCGCAGCGATCCAGACCGCCATCGACAGAAGGCAACCGGGACAGAAGGGTGTCTGTATCACCTTCCTGATCCTGAACAATGACACGGTAGGTGCGCCCGCCCTCCACCTCAAAACAGAAAGTCGTGGACCTGTGGGGTGCCACGTCGAACACGCACTGTTCCCCGACCTTGATCGGCGACGTCTTCTCCCGCGCTTCGAGATGCGCGTCCCACGTCCGTAGCATGACCGCAGTGTCTGAGCCTTCGCGGGCTTTCCCGGTTATTCGGGCGAAAAGCACTGAACTTGTTCGAGGCATGTACGTAAATGAAGCATTACTAAACGTGTCGACCCAGAGGGTATTCTCCTTGGTCGGGTCCTCGGGCGTTGTTAGCAAGCGGGTATCGGTATGGCCCACCAGATCCCTTGCCAGAAACCTGTACCTGATATGAGCCTTCAGCGGCACAATGACCGTCCGGTGTTCCCCTTGTGCAATGACGCGTAATTCGGTCCGATACTGGTTTGGAGTGACCAACGGTCGGCGCTGTGGCTTGCCAAGATCAAGGACACTCCCAGTCACCAACGGCGGGAACCAACAAAACAACGGGAGAAGCTGTGGCTTGCCAAGATCAAGGACACTCCCAGGCACCAACTGCGGGAACCAGCAATACCCGAGGTCGCCGTTCCGCAAAACAACTACGCAACCACGAGCAGGCACATCCTCCAAGCGCAGAGGAGTCTTGCCACGTGCTTCGCCATCGATGAAGACGTCCGCTCCGCCGGGGTCCGAGTCCAGGACGATAGTCCCCCGGAACACGACCGGGTCAAGAGCCGCCAGGCCCTGTTCCACTGCGACTTCCTGCTCAAAGGGCGTGTATCCCTCCAACTGCGTTGTCACTCGCATTTTGCCGAGGGGGAGATTCTCAAGGGTCAACGGCGTCACGCCCCTCCGTTCGCCGTCTACCAGAACCGTCGCACCCTTCGGGTCACTGGTCAGAGACACGGATCCTCGCGGGTCAAGTTGCAGAACCCCCATGTCCGTCGTCTCCATTGGCCGGACACTCAGCTTCCCCTCGTATACGCCTTCGTGCTGTTTCAACAGCCGTAACTGATGCTCTTTGGCCTCAAGCTCTGTAAGCCGCAGAGGAGTCTTGCCACGTGCTTCGCCATCGATGAAGACGTCCGCTCCGCCGGGGTCCGAGTCCAGGACGATAGTCCCCCGGAACACTATCTTGCCCAAGTCATACGTCTCAGAAGGTCGTATCTTGCTCTCGAGAACATATGCGTTGAATCCTGGCAGGCGTACTTCAATGTGGGAGGAGACAGCGTGCAGTCCCGAAAACGTACAGGGGGTATGGTCTTGCACCTGCTGATACTCATTGCGAACGGTGACGGCGGCTCCTGGGGGGGCCGAGTTGACCTTCAGCTTGCCGAAAAGCGGATTGAGAGTGACTTCAATGGTCTGTGAACGACGCCCGTAAGGCGGACTGACTTCCTGCTCCACGCGTTCGTATCCGTTCTTGCTCACCACCAGGCGGTAGGTGCCACATCGCAGGAGGCCCGTACGCAACTCGCCGCCCTCCGTGCTGGCGATTGTCTTCCCAGCGCGAGTGAGTGAAGCGGCGGCTGGCGGGTCGATAGAAATCTCAAGAGAACCTTGCCCGTAGTACCAATACGCTCGTCCGCTCCCTAGGAGCAGCAAGAGAGCAAGAACTACCCCAGCCCTGCGCTGCCTACGGCGTTTCTGGAGTTTGGCAGCGCGATCACGCCTGGATGCCACGGAAGCGTCTTCGGGGGCGAACGAAAGAGACTGCTCGAATGCACCATGGGCATCGGCGTAGTTCCCCGCATCGAGAAAGCCCTCACCTTGCTGGGAGTAGATGTCGGCGAGACGTTTGCGCGCCGCTTCCGTGTCGTTCGCCTCCAGAGATTGCTGGTAGAGTTCGGTGGCCTTTCCTGCATCACCACCCTCGCCAGCGATGTCTCCCAAGAGGGTAAAGCAATCGGCCAGCAGTTCCTTCGACTCGTCGTCGAGATGGCCGCAGTCCACGCTCCGCAGCAGCTTTTCTATATCGTCAGCCCCCGAATCATAGCGTAGGATCGCGCTCGCACAGTACAGTGACGCAAGGCTCTGTTCACTTTTGGAGAGTTCGGCGGAGCCCGATGTCGCCTTCCGTAGTAGCACGGCGGCATCCTTGAACGAAGTGTCCTCGGATGACAAGGCCTGATCGTGCTGGGCAATTCCTACGTGCAGATTTGCGTCAGGAGAATCAGGGACGAGCCTGAGGATTGCACGGAAGGCATCCACCGCCCCATCCCTGTCTCCGGTCGCAAGCAGGGCGTGTGCAAGAAAGGACCACGTTGCGGCGTCATCAGGGTCCTTCGCCACAATTGTGCGGCAAAGTCGAATGAGATCGTCGTGACGCCTCAGCTCTCGGGAGAGATCGCGCATTCTACGCAGGAGTTCGAGGTTTTCCCCGGTAATCCGGGCACACGCCGATAAGGCCTCAAAAGCCTTCTCCTTCTGCCCGGCAGCAAGCAGCATGTCAGCGAGCTTCTCGTGAAGTGTGGCGTCTTTCGGACGGACTTGCACCGCCCGTTGTATCTGGGCAATGGCCTTGTCCCAGCGCACCGTGTCAGCGTAAACCTGGGCGATCTGCAGAAGCAGCGGAACACACTCCTGGTCGAGTTCGAGCGCTCTATGGAGTTGGGCGAGCCCTTCATCGGTTAGTCCGATGGAAATGAGGTACTCACCGTATTCCGCGAAGAGGGACTTATTCGCTGGCTCGGACTTGATGCGGGCATCAAATGATTGCCGTTTGGCAACCGCTTCCGGAGTTGCCGCTCTCTCAGGAATGAGCTGGACGCCGCACTTCCGGCAGAATTTGGCATCCGGACTTCCCGGTTCTCCACAATCTGGACAGACTAATCTCATCTGTTCACTCCTGTCCCCGGTCTCCCGCTCTCTCATCACTGTCATCGGTCGGTTCAAAATGAGCCACTTGTGGTCGGTTCAAAGTGAGCCACCCTTGGGTATGTGAAAGTAAGGTCTCATGGTGCGATTTCAACACTTGGCTGCGGCTGCTCCGAACGTACACTCGCCGGGAAGGTATGCCAAGTCAGGGAAGGTCCAGCACGACTACGCGGATTGAGACAAGAGCCACGCGTGGCCCAGATCCCGTTGGGGCCCCACGGCATGGCCATGCCGCGAGGCCCACTGCTTTTGTACCCAGACCAACGAACCGGCAAGCGCACGCGACAGACCGGCGACACGCGCCGAAGCCACCCGACGCGCCCCGATACACGGGAGCGGCCCCGAAGACCCGACAGACGGCCCGACGGGCGGCGACACCGGTACGCAGGCGCTCCACCCGACCGCCCACGGCATGGCCATGCCGCCAATACCACCATCAAAGAGGGCATCCCAACCCCCAGCCGACCAAGTGTCCACCCAGCGCTGAGTCCAAACCGAGGAATTGCTTAGACTACTCGCGGGTTCTGCCTCCCTTCCAGGCGAGCTTGCCATCTCGTCTTGGTGAACAACATTGTTCACATTGTGCACGATCTGTGGAGGGCGTCTAGGCCGCGTGGCGGTCGTGACCGCGTGCCTGTCACCATGACCCTCATACTGAACCGGCAGAGAATCCCAACGAGCCGCAACGCTTACTGGAGACCGAGTGGATGACAGATCTGGAAGGCCGAACGACCGACATTGGTACCCTCTTCTCCCAGGAGTCCTTCTTCCGGATTCCCGAGTATCAACGCCCGTTCTCCTGGGAGGATGACAACTTCGAGGACCTGATCGACGACATCCTGGCCGCCGACCCAAGCCAGGAGTACTTCCTCGGGACACTTGTGCTGCAAAAGATCGACACCAAGGGCAACTATGAGGTCGTGGATGGCCAGCAGCGGCTAACATCACTCATGATTCTGCTTGCGTGTCTCCGGGATAGACTTGCTGACACACAGTACTCGGATGCCATTCAGGACAAGATCCTGCAGAAGGAGAATGTCGTTGACGGCATCCCCCAGAAGGTCCGGCTGGAGGTCAAGGACCGCAAAATATTCACTGAAGTTGTCGTCACGAAAGGAGGGACGACGAAAAAGCGACGAGAGAAGGACCTTCCTGAACCCGAATGGCGTTACGTCCAGGCCGTGAATATCTTCAATGAACGTCTATCTAGTCTGAACGAGAACGACCTACAGAAGACGAGTACTTTCGTCAGTCAGAAGTGTGTTGTGATCCACCTCGCGACCTCCACATTTGACGATGCATTCCGACTCTTCACCATAGTGAATGACCGGGGCAAGCAACTACGACGAATCGATGTTCTGAAATCAATTAACATTGCGCCAGATATACTATCAAGCCAAGCAGTCAGGAACCGGATAGCTCAGAAATGGGAAGAGTTGGAGACGGACGTCGGTGAGGCAGCTTTCGAGAGCATCTTCCATCTCATACGGCTGATAATGTTGAAGGACAAACCGCAGGGGGACCTACTTAAGGAATTTGAGAATCGTGTTTTCACGAAAGGGCTTGTCAGTAAAGGGGAGCCGTTCGTTGATTTGGTCTTCGGCTACGTTGATGTCTACAAGCGCGTCTTTGGTGATCGAGACATCCTCCTAGAGGACGACTCTAACCACATCAGATTCCGCGAGTTGATACATATCATGATTTCGCATTTCAAGGCGTCAGAATGGAAGGCATGTCTGCTCTTCTTCACCAAGAAATTTCATGGAGAAAAGGTCTACGAGTTCTGTCTGGAAATAGAGAAGGTATACCTGGCACAGTGGGTGCAGGGCGTACGTAAGGACGAGCGGTATTCTGCCTATGCCAAGATCCTCGGATCCATTGAGACCTCCAAGAGTGCTGAAGCAGTGGTCAAGGGCATTACCTATGATGACACCGTCATTGAAAAAGCCGTGACGAACCCCAATATCTACGGGGCTGGATACTGTAAGTACTTCCTGCTTCGTCTTGAGCTTCTCGCTACTGAACATGACGTCGTGAAAGAGTTCAATGCGAAGTCAATCGAACATGTTCTCCCCCAGACCCCTGATTCCGCGAGCAATTGGGCGAGCATCCATGATCTTTCCGAAATCAATGAATACGTCAATAGCATTGGGAACTTGGTGTTGCTTAGTAAGAGCAGGAATTCGTCAGCTAGCAACTACGATTTCGAAATCAAGAAGGACAAGTATTTGCGGACGCGTGTGACAGATTACCCCCGTAGCGTTGAGGTGCTGAAGTATGACAGATGGGATAAGGCGACCATCACTGAAAGGACTGAACAGGCAAAAGGCATGTTCCTCAGTGATCCGTAAGGGAAGGCCACCGAGAGCTGGGAGTCAGTATCTCATTTCGGCCGGAACATCTGCCAGAGCCGATTGATCTGTGTGGACCGGATGGTGGTCTCGCCCCCACTTGTTGGTCGGTCCGAAGCGCTCCTCAGGAGAACAGATGGCGTCTACGTGACACTGACGGCCACGGCACCATCTGCTCTGTGCCTCCAATACTCGCCTTCCGTGGCTCCCCATTCCCAGCTACCATTGTGGACGCAGTGCAGGGCCGCTTCTATGTTGCCTACTACGCTTGGCAGGATAAGTGGAGTCGTGGTCCGTCACCTGCGCTGTCGCCTGCGGCTTCCTGCATGGCACCGAATCCAGTTCCGGCAGGGGTCACGTCAACGCGTCCATCGCTCCCTGAATCTCGTCGTCGCACACATCCGCATAGACGGTGGTGGTGGTCAACGAGTGCCTCATCTGCCCCGGCCCAAACGCTTCCTTCCCAAGAAACCCCCGACCTCCGGTAGGGTTCCCGTTCTCTGGAGTTGCTCCGGTTGCCAAGACGGGTGTATGTTTTGCGTGTATGCTTTGTACCATATTCGCCTGCAACGCTTAACGAAGCAACTGGGAGCGCAGATGACGGAGGAATCTGGAACCCCAACCCCGCCCGTGACCATTGAGTATGATTGGGTTCACCAACGGGCAGCGACCGACGAAGGTGTCTGGGATGCGCACGGCGACAAGAACGGCCCCGGCGTGAACGAACTACTAGGAGACTAAGTGACGGCGAAACGAACAGCAGAAGAAATCCGGCACCGGACCGACCCACGGTGGAACGAGATCCCCCTCGTGTGCATGCACTGCACCCACCTCGAGACGCTTGGGAGCCAATTCGGCTCGGAGGGGTGGACGTGCAGCGCCTTCCCCGAGCAGATCCCCTACGGCATTCTGGCCAACCATTCCCACCATGACGAGGCCTACTCGTGCCAGGAGAACGACCACGTGTACTCCCCGAAGCTCTACACCGAGGAAGACACGGGACGGAAGTGGCACTACAACGCCGACGGCTCGTGGCAGTACATCGACGAAGGCTCTTCGTCCCCTAGCCGCTCTGTATAGTGCAGTTGTAGCCGTCCGCTGCGGCAATGCTGAACCAGTAGGGCATCGGATGCCTACCAGGAACGCATAGTCGAACTGATCGAACACGGCACGGCCATCCAACTGCTCGGCCCCGACCCGCCGAATCCCACCTCATCTGCAGGCGGTTCGCTGCCCCGTGCCGCCTGCGTGCCTCAGCCCGAAGGGCTCCCGGTCGCGGCGGGAAGGACGTTCGACCAGACTCGGGGAGAATGCCCACACAGGAGAAACGCCGCAATGCGCCTCTCGTCACGGGGCCGCAGAGGTACGGCGATGCCCTGGTCCGACGCCTTGTTGGTCAGACGGCGCTGCTGCTGCGCCGCCGAGGCTACACGAGCTCCTGAGACACGCTTAACCCGCCAATCACGCACCCAGCTACTCAACCCCACTTTCTGCACGTCACCCACCTATGCACCGGTGACGAACGCCCGCAAATCAGCGAAGGGAGCCAAAAACCGCATCGTTGAAAAAAAACTGAACTTTTTTCTGCGCTGTAACCTCCTCTCGTTCAACATGTCGCGGATTTTGGCCAAAAATACGACAAGTGGGGATTAAGATCTCAACCCGACTCTATGGGCGTGGACGTGGTTGTCCACTCACGGCATGGGTGTGCCGTGAACACCCAAATCAGGAGAATCTGATGGAAAAACTGAACGAAGGAAAACCGTTCCTCAAGGACGAAAAGCTGTCGGTCCGCATGGCGGAACTGGCTGCCATGGTCCGACAGGAGCACGGTGGAGTGCAAACCGGCTGGCAGGGGGCGCTGGAACATGTCCGCAATGCTGGCGAGTGGCTTATCGAGGCGAAATGGCGGAAAGGACACCGCAAGAAGTGGGGGGACTGGAAGCGGTGGCTTGCCAAGGAGTACAACATCAGCACACGCACAATGAGCCAGTACATGCAGATCGCGCGGCACTGGGATGACGCACGCATCACCAAAGCACGGACGCAGGGCATCACCATCGAGAGCATCAGCGCCTTCGTCCAGGTTTTGCGGGGACGTAAACCGAAACCGAAGAAGACACTCACGCCAAGTGAACGGGAGAGGGACAACAACCGGAAGGAGGCGCGTAGGTTGTTTGCGGCATACCTCAGAGAGCTTGATGGCCTGGAGGGGGATGTCCTCTGCGCGACATTCCCTGACGTGCTCGAAGTCCTCAATGCCGACCTGAGACCGAGAGTATGTGGCAACTACGGGGGACCGTACTACGAGCACCGTGAGGAAGCCACCACGAACAGGGATGAGCCCATGCCAAGTGCTGGTCCCCCTGTGACTGGCAGCCCCCGTCGCCGTCGCCGTCGCCCAAGTCCAAGGTAGGAGATCCGGGGGAAGGCAAGCGTAGGCTCTGGCACACCATCGGCCTCACTCCCTCCCCATGGCCCGCCATAGCACCGTGGAGGCTGGTTTTGGCTCTTGCGTAGTGGGTCAGGAAATCGCCCGAATAGTAACGCTTAGAGTTGCATTCAAGTATCTGCACGGTAATCAGTAACGATAATACGCAATAGCGTTACTATTGCCGCAAAAACACCACCCAAAGGAGACCAAGGCGATGACAACCGCAACCCACACCGGAAACACCAAGGGAACGAAGCTGCCACCAGAGCCGCTTGAGCGTGACGAGATCAATGCGTTGATGGCAGCATGCAGCAACCGGGCACCGAGCGGCATCCGTAACCGAGCATTGTTGGCAGTGCTATGGCGTGGGATGCTCCGCATCAACGAGGCACTGCAACTGAAGCCCGCCGACTTCAACGCGACAACCGGCACCGTCCGCGTGCTCGACGGCAAGGGGCGCAAGGCCCGGACGGTGGCGCTGAACGCCGAGGCGGCGGCTCTGGTGGCCCGTTGGCTTGATTGCCGGGAAAGGCGAGGCATCACCAATCACCGGCGGCTGTTTTGCACGCTGGGTGGTGGCCCGATGCAGGACAGCTACATCCGCAACATGCTGCCCCGGCTGGCCCGCCGTGCCACCATCCAGAAGCGTGTCCATGCCCACGGCCTCCGGCACAGCGGGGCGTGCGAGATGCGCCGGGCCGGTGTGGACATTGGCATCATCAGCAAGGCACTGGGACACGCCAGCATCGCCACCACGGCACGTTACCTAGATCATATCGAGCCGACGTTGGTCATCGATGCCATGCGGAGCTTGGCGTAATGCGAGCCAAAGGCTGGAACAACGGAGGGCCACCGATTGTGACGAACACGGAGCAAGGCACTACCAACGACATGGGCTACAGCGCCGGTGTCGCGCCCCTGCCTTGGTGGCCCATGCCAACCCCACCCCATGGCCGAGAAACGCGACAGGCGGCGACCAGGGCGGCGACATGGGCAAGTCGTGGTGGTCCCTGCCCCCAACGCTCAGGATGGCTACGAGCTCTAACGCTTGTCTGCCCGCCTGACCGGACATACGTGCCACACGTACTGAAGCACACATTTACGAATGGGAGATCGAGACCATGACAGAGACATTACGCATCGCAGGGTACTGCCGCACCAGCGGCGAGGGCCAGCGCGACAACACGAGCATTCCACGGCAACGTGAGGCGATTGATGATTACTGCAAGGCAAACGGCTGGGCGCTCGTCCATGTATATATCGATGAGTCCAAATCCGGCAGCAAGGTGGAGGGCCGGGACGAGTTCCAGCAGATGATGCGGGACGCAGCCAACGAAGCCTTTGATGCAGTGGTGGTGTATGACATCACTCGGTTCGCCCGCAACGGTGCCGACATCATCGATAGGGCTCGCTTCCTCAAGAGCACGTTCGGAGTCTTCCTGGTGGACACCAAGGAGAGGTTCGACAACCGAAAGGCACGGAACACACTTGGCAACCACGTCATGGCTGGTGTCTCCGAGCATGAGCGGCTCACCACTATGGAGCGGACAATTGGTGGCCGTGTTGCACGTGCGAGAAACGGCAAGCCGTGGGCTGGCAGCCGACCATTCGGTCGCGAGTACAACAAAGAGACCGGTCGATGGTACGTGACCGAAGCTGGACACAACATGAGGGCCATTTTGGAGCGATACGCTGAAGGAGAATACCTGATCGACCTGCACGAAGAGTATGGGTTCCGCAGCATCAACACTGTGACGCGGATCATCCGAAACTCCCAGCTATCAGGCACATATGTCGCCCGTTTCCACTCGCCCGAGATCGACATTGTGAATCTCGAAGTCCCCATCCCTTGTATACCTGAAGTCATCACGCCGGAGTTGGCCGAGCGTGTGCGGCAACGCCGGGCACACAACCGGACCCACAACAAGGAGAAGCTGAGGAAATACAAGCTCACCGGTTATGTCCGCTGCGGCGTATGCGGGGCATCTCTGGTGAGTGACCACAGGAGGGGGCACCAGTACCACCGCCACGGCGCGCGTACCAAGGGCGGGAAGGGATGCGGCTTCCACAGTATCCGGGCCGACCTACTTGAAGAACAGGCATTGGGCTACCTCTACCGTTTCTACACTGACGAGCCAGCATTTGAGGAAGCCGTGCGCCAAGCCATGCCCACTGGCGAGCAACGAGAT
>Ga0233431_1005201_pt1 | contig 12945 bp, 11 predicted proteins | sample SI_118_April2016_FD_179867 | JGI IMG/M metagenome (GOLD analysis project Ga0233431, IMG submission 179867) | Seawater microbial communities from Saanich Inlet, British Columbia, Canada - SI_118_April2016_200_MG | ecosystem: Environmental > Aquatic > Marine > Inlet | place: Canada: British...
GGGGGGTTGACCGGCCCGCGGGGCTCTGGCGCCTGAACCGAACACCGGCAGGGAAGTGATGATACCCACGGTCTTTTTTTCCGGGTTCTGTAACCCCTGGATGATACTGGTGATATCATATTCCAGAAGCTGTTCCTTGGATGGGTCCAGCCATTCAAGGGTTTCCTCCTGGTCCGCAGCCGTAAAAACCAGCCCGCAGGTGATGGGCGCGCCCCCTGCCGCCTGAACCGGCTGAAGACCATATTTCTGTGCCCATTCTTCTTCATCGGAATCCGGCCGGGGATCGATCATCTCCAGTTTGATCATACCGTTGCTTTCACGCTCATATTCCGTCAGGAAATCTTTCACGCGACGCGCATGGAGTTTGATGTTGGCCGGGATATGGGGATTGCTCTGGGAATAGAAAAACTTCACGGTCACCGGTTGGCTCATGGAACCGAGGATGGTCCGGGTCCCTTTGGAAAGTGAGTAACTTTTGTCTTCGGTAGCATCCCAGCGCACGTTGGCATAGGAAACCATGATGTTCACCAGAACCAGAATCAGAAACAAAGCCATCAGCCCTGTTACGGAAAGAAGGGCCTTCTTGAAAAATGTACCTTGTCTTTTTTTCAAAGGAAATTCTCCTTGGTTTTCTAAGATGCCCTGCGGCTTTGTAGCACCACGCCGTTTGCAAAGAGCATGAAAAAGATGACCGAAAAATAATAGCACAGATCCCGCAGATCGATGACCCCCCGCTCCATGGAAGCAAAATGGGGCATGAAACTAAAACCGGATACCACATCCACCAGCCATGGTGGCGCCCAGCCCGACAGAATGTTCGTAATGGGGGGCCAGCCGGCCAGCACCAGAAACAGGCAGATGACAACTGACAGGATGAAACTGATGACCTGGTTGCGTGTGAGGGCGGATGTCATATTGCCCACGCTCAGGTAGGCCCCAGCCATGAAAAAGCTGCCGCAGTAAGCGCAGAAGATGGCGCCGAGATCAGGATCTCCCAAGTAACCGACGGTCAATACCATCGGGAAGGTCAGCACCAGGGCAACGCCGATGAACAGCCAGGCTGCCAGAAATTTCCCCAAGATTACCTGGGGCAGGGTGACCGGCAGGGTCAGGATCAGTTCAATGGTGCCGGTTCGCCTCTCCTCGGCCCACAGCCGCATGGCCACCGCGGGGATCAGAAAGAGAAAAATCCAGGGATGCCATTCAAAAAAGGCTCTGAGATCCGCCTGTCCCATTTCATAAAAATTGCTGAGAGAAAAAGTGAAGAACCCGTTCAGCAGGAGAAAAATAACAATAAACACGTATGCCACCGGGCTTCCGAAATACCCGGTGAACTCCCGTTTTAAAATGCAGCCCGTGTTTCTCAGAAAATCGTTCATTTTTCCCCCTCCGCAGCTTCAGGATTCGTGACCGTTCGAAATACTTCATCCAGACGGCCGCTTTCCACCTGAAACGTATCAATGGTGAAACCATTTTGAACCAGGCACTCCATGATTTCATTGGCAGGGGGATGGCTCTGATCTTTCGGAAAGGCGCGAAGGGTCAATTGGGATTCATTTTCAGAGACCACTTCCATCCTTTCAACTTTGGGGATATCCTTCAGGAGGGCAAGGGGATCATTGCCGTTGGCCCTGGTGAGCGTAAAACTGACAGCCCCGTGAAGCGATGATTCGGCTTTCAATCTCATAGGGGTATCATCGGCCACAATTTTGCCCCGTGCGATGATGATGGCCCGTGAGCACAAGGCCTCCACTTCTTCCAGAATGTGGGTGGACAGGATAATGATTTTGTCCAGGGCCATTTCCCGGATCATAACACGCACCTCGTGCTTCTGGTTAGGATCCAGGCCGTCTGTGGGTTCGTCCATGATAAGATATTCAGGATCATGAATAATGCTCTGAGCAAAACAGACCCGTTGCTTAAACCCTTTGCTCAAGGTGCTGATGGGCTGAAAACGGACTTCTGTCAGGAAACAGCGTTCCATGGTTTCTTCCATGCGTGATTTTTTTGAGGCCCCGGAAAGTCCCCGGATACCGGCGATAAATTCCAGAAAACCCATAACGGTCATATCCGGGTAGGCCGGTGCATTCTCAGGGAGGTAGCCTATCTTTTTTCGTGCCTTAAGGGAGTTTTTGATGATGTCGCTTCCCCCGATGACGGCCGTCCCGGAGGTGGGGGGAAGAAATCCGGTAATCATCCGCATGGTGGTTGACTTTCCCGCGGCATTGGGGCCTAAAAATCCCAGCACTTCACCCCGTTTCACCGTAAAGGAAATGTCGTCCACCGCCAATTTGTCTCCAAAAAATTTGGTGAGATGTTGTACCTCAATCATGCCTTATCTTCCTTTTCCCCTTCCAGGTTCCTTAAGCTATCTCTGGCAAAATCAATGGATTCATCCAGTTCCAGTGCAAATTTGTAAAACCGGATGGCCATATCTCTGTTCCCCATATCCCTGTAATTGGACGCAATATTGGCGTAATCGATGGCGGAAGCGGGGTTCAGTTCCAGCACTTTGTGAAACGCTTCAATAGCTTTCTTGTGTTCTTTAAGTTTGAAATAGCAGAATCCCATGAGATTGTGAATGTCCGTTCGCTCGCTGTCGATTTCAGCCCCTTTTTCGAGCACTGTAATGGCTTTCCGGTACTGCTCCATATCCCTCAGACAAACCCCCATGTAGGAATAAATGCTGGGCACATCCTCCCCTTTGGGACCCAGCTTCAGGGCCTCTTCAAGAAATTCCATGGCCTTCCGGGGGTTCTGCAGGGAAATATGGGCCAATCCTAAGAAAAATTTAATGTAGTATTTATCGGGCAGCAACTGATCCATTCGGGTCAATTGGTTGATGCACCACGGGATGTTATCAGACCCGGAGATCAATTTGGCGCAAAACATGCCCACACTGGTTCCCACAGCCCTCTCCCGGAAATGGGCGCCGGGAATAATGGAATAAAAGGCCGGGATTTGAAGATGGGGGTGCATCACATCAATGGCAAACAGTTCCATGTTCATGACGTCGAGGGCAGTAATGCAGTTTTCCACTTCCACCTTGATGTTGTCGTTGCCTAAGTTCGGCAGGTTCGAAATGGGAACCGTAGTTTCCGGCTTCAAGATGAAATCGGCTTCAGCGAGATCCTGAAATTTGGGAAGGCCACTGGCCACATAGTTGGAACCGGAATTAAAATCACCGGCCAGTTGGGCTACCTCGGTCAAGGCCCGGCTCAGAGATTTTTGGGGATCGGGCGTGGTGCCGGCGGTCCAGACAATTTCGCTCTTTTCTGGGAATGTGGTCGGGTCGTAGGCCAGGACACCCACAGAGGGAATGCCCGTGTTCAGGGAAAAATCCGATGCAAACAGTTGAATGTCCGCTTTCCTATATTTTTCTATCAGTTCGCATGTAAGCGTATCCGTAACCGTATTCAGATCGATGGCCGGAACGTTCTTTTTCTCCCGGCTGATAATGGAGGACACATGCCTTTCCACCAGTTCACAAATCCCCTGGCTCATGGCTTCCTCCACGCAGTTTCCGGCTGACGGCCCGTTGAATTCGTTAATGGCAAAAAACCAGTCAAACGGGATCAACATTTCCCGGTCCTTTGTCATGTTGCAGCCAAGGGTCCATTTGAGTGGCAGGTCTTCAAATATTTCCCGGGCCCTGTCCAGTTCACCGGAATCATCATGCACAGACCTGGCGATGGCTTCGAAGGAAATGGCCTCCTTCTTCACGTTTTTGTAAGTATCCAGACGAAAATTCCGGGGATTCTTCCAGAAGCTGAAAAAACTGAATCGCTCCGCCAACTCCATGACCGCACTGGCCTCTGACTGGCTGGGAGTCCCGCCTTTTCCCATCTGTTTTTTGGTTCCGATGATGTCTAACGCATCCCGCCCGCAGACACTGAAGTAAATGGGTATATCCAATCTGCCGTTGTCGATTCGAACGGTTTCTTCCAGAATATCCAGATTCACTTCTTTGAGCCTGTTCCTAAAACGCTCCACCGTCTCTTCCGGTGAAACAATCTTATCCTGGTCAAAGGTGTAACCCTTGAATGCATCCTTTAGTTTAATTTTGCAGCCCAAATTGAAAACTCCTCATGTGTTCACTTTTGATGATCGGGTCTTTTTACCAATTGATGATCTTTTTTTCAACTCCCATGTTTGCGCTTGGCAATTGTCTCTGTTTAGGTGTATGATTGCAAATTAAATATCCGGTTTTTGCCTTTCATGGCTGGGCTGGAATGGGTTAAAATAGCGCCGGCACATCAGCTGATGGGGTTTTGTGAAAATTTTATCTTGACAAAACCCCGGGTCCTTATATAGACCGAGCCCTTATTGTGGTAAGGTTTTTTGGTAAATGGCGTCAGGCTCTTTTTATTAGCTGAAAGCTCAAAGGGCATAGCCGATAACACTTTCACCTTTGCGCTTTCAGCTCTAAGCGAGGAATTGATTCATGTTTTTTGATTCGCTTCTGTACGGGTCTCTGTTAATCTTTATTGTCGGGTCTGTCTACAAATTTTACACCTGGGTTTCGCGGCAGATTACCGGACCGGAACTTACCTATTCAACGGGACAAAGAATTTTCCAAGTCCTAAAAGGCATATTGGGCGTCGTTTTCAGCGGCCGGATTGTGGTTTTGATAAAGGTCCTGATACTGGATGTCATCCTGCAACGGCGAATCCTCAAGGAAGATACCCTGCGCTGGGTCATGCATATGCTGATCTTTGTGGGGTTTATGCTGCTGCTTTTTTTTCATGCCTTTGAAAGCTGGACCAGCAACAACCTTTTCGAAGACTATCAGTCCACGGGGCATCCCTACCTTTTCCTCCGGAACCTTTTCGGTTTGATGGTCTTCGCGGGCGTGGCCATTGCCGTTTACCGTCGGCGAATTCTGAAAGTTCCCCGCCTGTACTCCAACGCCATGGACCGTTATGCCATCATGATCGTGGCGGTCATCATGGTTACCGGCTTTTTGCTGGAAGGGGCCAAGATCATAAGCCACAGCGAGTTTCAGCGCATGGTGGAAGAGTACGCGGATACGGACGATAAAGAAGAGTTGAAAGCACTGGAAGCCTTCTGGGTTGAGGAATTTGGTGTGGTTTCTCCGAAGGTGGCAGGCCCCTTTGAAATGGAACTGTTGACCCAGGGGCGGGAACTTCATGAAATGAGTTGTCAGAGTTGCCATGCCGTTCCGGGATGGGCGTTCATCGGCTTCAATCTCTCAAAAGGGATGCGGCCCATGGCGCAATTTCTTGAGGATACCGAGGCGACGTACTTTTTCTGGATTATCCATATCCTGGCTTGCTTTATTGGATTGGCCTATCTGCCTTTCAGTAAAATGTTCCATATTATCACAACGCCCTTAAGCCTGATGGCCAATGCGGTCATGGATAAAAAGCGGTCTCACCCCGCCAATATCCTGACACGCCAGATGCTGGAACTGGATGCCTGTACCCATTGCGGCACGTGCAGCCTCAGGTGTTCTTCATCCCCAGCATTCGATGCCCTGGGGAACGACTGCATTCTGCCATCGGAAAAGCTGCAAACCATTCGAAAACTGGCCGCGGGCCCCATGGCATCAAAAAAGGGCCTTTCCCCGTCCGAGCGCCAGGCCCTTCGAGAAGGCGTCTATATCTGCACCAATTGTGATCGATGCACCGTGGTGTGCCCCTCGGGCATCAACCTGAGAGACCTCTGGCTCAATGTGAGAGAAAGTCTCATTCAGAGCGATGCAATGGGTGAACCCCTGATGCTTTCCGGCTTTTCCTTTGTAAGAGGGTTGAATAAACCCGATTTGACGCCTGAGGGTTATGCAAAGCCCCTTGAACTGGCCAAACGCGAGGTTTCAAAAGATTGGCCCAGTGCGGCTGAGACCGGATCACTGAGCTTTAACGGAGATACCGAATCCCGGGCTGTACTGCCTTACGACGCTGAGACTTTTAGAGCCTGTTTTACCTGTCAGAATTGCACCACCGTTTGTCCCGTTGTGGCTGTCTCTGAAAAACCTGAAGAAACACTGGGGCTGCTGCCCCACCAGATCATGTGCAGCCTCGGTCTTGGCCTCACGGATATGGCCTGTGGCGCCAGCATGATCTGGGATTGTGTAACCTGTTACCAGTGCCAGGAGCACTGCCCCCAGCTGGTGGAGGTAACGGATATCCTTTACCAGTTGAAGAATATAGCGATAAAGGGTCCCCGATGACAGATGACGGAGGACAGACGACAGATGACAGAGGGCTGTCGTCCGACCTCTGTCATCCGTCATCCGAATTAGGGCGCCGCGAAAAACGAGACCTTTGAACTGAGGCAAACTGATGAAATACGCTTTTTTTCTGGGCTGTAATATCCCAGCCCGACTTGAACAATATGAAACCGCTTCCCGTGCGGTGATGTCCCGTCTGGGTGTGGGTCTGATCGATTATCGCGATTTCACCTGTTGTGGTTACCCGTTGCGGAATGTTGACCGGAAAGCCTATCTTCTCTCCGCAGCCGGGAATCTCGCCCTGGCTGAACGTGATGGTGTCAACATCATGGCCCTGTGTAAATGCTGTTTCGGCACGCTGAAAGAGGCCCAACACATCCTTGGGGGCAATGAGACGCTGCTCCGGGAAATCAATGACATGTTAAAACCGAGAGACCTGTCTTATCAGGGGCAGGTAGAGGTCAAGCATCTGCTTTCGGTTCTATATCACGATGTGGGATTGGACAATCTGAAAAAAAAGATCTCCAGAAAAATGAAAGATCTCAAAATCGCCACCCATTATGGGTGCCATGCCTTACGTCCCAGTAAAGTGACCCAGTTTGATGATCCGGTGGCACCGACCCTCTTTGATGAACTGGTGAAGGTGACGGGGGCCGAAAGTGTGGAATGGAGCGAAAAGCTCAATTGCTGCGGCGCACCCTTGATGGGTGTAAACGACCGCGTTTCCATGGATCTGACCCAAAAGAAACTGGACAGCGGCCGCGAATCAGGAGCGGATTTCCTGTGCACTGCCTGCCCCTATTGCCAGCTTCAGTTTGACCAGGTTCAGAGCATGATGGCAGGCAATGGCACAGCCGGAAACGCCCTGCCCTCCATACTCTACGCTCAGTTGCTGGGGTTGTGCATGGGTGTCGATGAAAAGTCTTTGGGTCTTGAAAAAAACCAGGTGGCAATAGAAAACGTCACCTCATTTTTTATAACGCAGGAGTAGTTTATGTCGACAGAAAAACTCGGTTCCGTCCTGGTTGTGGGCGGTGGCATTACCGGCATGCAGGCCGCACTGGATATGGCCAATTCCGGATATTACGTCTACCTTGTGGAAAGAACCAGTTCCATTGGCGGCATGATGAGCCAATTGGACAAGACCTTTCCCACAAATGACTGTGCCATGTGAATTATCTCACCGAAACTGGTCGAGGTCGGCCGGCACATCAACATCGAGTTGCTCACACTTTCAGAAGTTACCGCCCTTAAAGGGGAAGCGGGCAATTTTGAGGTGAGCATCCTGCAACATCCCCGCTATGTGGACATGGATAAATGTATCGCCTGCGGGGCCTGCACCGAAAAATGTCCCAAAAAGGTGCCCGACGAATATGATTCCAAGCTGGTAAAACGGAAGGCCATTTATGTGCAATATGCTCAGGCCGTTCCCCTGAAATATGCTATTGATCCGAAGTACTGCATTAAGCTAACCAAGGGAAAATGCGGAAAATGTGAAGAGGTCTGTCCCGCCGACGCCATTAACTATGAAGACAAGGAACGGCATATTGATCTGAACGTGGGTGCGGTAATCGTTTCCGGCGGCGGTGAGGCTTACAATCCCCTGGACCACGACACCTACGGATATGGCAAAAACAAGAACGTGGTCACCAGTCTTGAGTTTGAGCGCATCCTATCCGCTTCCGGGCCCTATGGCGGGCACTTGGTACGTCCCTCGGACAAAAAGGAACCCAAAAAAATCGCCTGGTTGCAGTGCATCGGAAGCCGGGATGAGCATCTGGATGGCCGCGGGTATTGCTCGGGCGTTTGCTGTACTTACGCCGTCAAAGAGGCCATGCTGGCCAAGGAACACGCCGGCGGGGACCTGGATACAGCCATCTTTTACATGGACATTCGCACCAACGGAAAGGACTTTGAGCGATACTACAACCGGGCCAAAGATGAGACGGGTGTTCGGTTTGTGAAGTCGCGGGTAACCCATATTGTTCCGGATAAAGAGTCCGGCATGAACATGATCCGCTATATCGATGAGATAGGCCAAAATGTGGAAGAGGCCTTTGACATTGTGGTCTTGTCCGTGGGGCTCGGCACCACAGCCGAGGGACGGGCTCTGGCCGAAAAACTGGGCCTTGCACTGGACCATTATAATTATGTGACTACCGGCAGTTTTAAACCGGTGGAAACCGCCACTCCCGGTATTTTTGCCTGCGGCGCCTGTCAGGCGCCAAAGGATATCCCCTCGTCGGTGGTGGATTCCAGTGCCGCGGCAGGGGTGGCCGGTAGTCTCCTTTCCGAGGCCCGCTGGTCTTTGACCCGGAAAGCCCAAATTCCGGAGGAACGGAATATCAGAGGGGATGCGACGCGTATCGGTGTTTTCGTATGCTGCTGCGGCACCAATATCGCCGGTGTCGTGGATGTTCCGGCGGTGGTGGAGTTTGCAAAGGGTCTGCCCGGTGTGGTCTTTTCCGAGCAAAACCTGTTCAGTTGTTCCCAGGATACCCAGGTCAAGATGGGTCAGGTGATCCAGGAGCAAGGGCTTAATCGGGTGGTGGTAGCGGCCTGTACGCCCAAAACCCATGAACCGCTCTTTCAGGAGACCCTTGCCAGCGTCGGGATCAACAAATATCTCTTTGAAATGGTCAACATCCGGAACCAGTGTTCCTGGGTGCACAAGGATGATACCGAGGCCGCCACACTAAAAGCCAAGGATCTTGTGCGGATGGCGGTGGCCAAGGCGGGATTGCTGGAACCTTTGCCGGAGCCGATACTCAACGTCAACCAGAACGCGCTGGTGATCGGTGGCGGGGTGGCCGGTATGGAGGCCGCCAAGAACCTGTCTGAACAGGGATATTTCACTTACCTGGTGGAGCGTGAAGGCAAATTGGGGGGCAACGCCCGATCCCTGCACGAAACATGGCGGGGAGAGGATATTCAAGGTTATCTTCAGGAACTGATCCGGGAAATGGAAGCGGCGGAGAAGGTGGAGGTCTGCCTGGGCGCTGAAATTACCGAAGTGGATGGCTTTGTGGGGAACTTCAAAACCACCATTATGCAAGGCCAGGAAAGCCGAACCCTGGAACACGGCGTCACCATCATGGCGACGGGGGCGACCGAACATAGCCCTCGGGAGCCTGAACTGATTGCTTCTTCCAGGGTGATGACCGGTCTTCAGTTACAGCAAGGGTTTGTCAAGGGGGACAGTCAGCTCAATGGGCTCGGTACGGCCGTTTTTCTGCAGTGTTACGGATCCCGTATTCCGGAGCGGCCCTTCTGTTCCAAAGTATGCTGTACCCAGTCCATCAAGAGCGCCCTGGAACTCAAAGAACGAAACCCTCATATGCATATTTATGTGGTTTACCGGGACATGAGGCCCTACGGCCTCAGGGAAGACCTCTATCGGAAAGCGAGAACCAAGGGCATCTCCTTTGTGCGCTACAACTTTGAAAAGGGGCTTAAAATAGAACCGCGGGACCAGGAAGTGGAGATCGGGTTTACGGATACGGTTTTCAGAAAAGAGATGATCATTCACTCGGATCTTCTGGTGCTGGCTTCCGCCATTGTTCCCGAAAAAGGAAATCCCCTGTCGCGGTTTTACAAGGTGGCCCAGAACGAAGACGGCTTTTTTATGGAAGCCCATGTGAAGCTTCGACCCGTGGATTTCGCCACCGACGGCGTGTTTGTCTGTGGTCTGGCCCACTCCCCCAAACCCATCGACGAAAGCATCGCACAGGCCCAAGCCGCCGCCGCACGAGCCGTCACGCTTTTATCGGCCAAAAGCCTGCCCGTGAGCGGTACGGTTGCAGAAGTAAGTCCGCTCAACTGCAGCAGTTGCGGGGTTTGCGTCTCCATCTGCCCCTACTCGGCTCCCAGGATGGATGAAAAAACCGGCAAGGCCGTGATCGAATCCACCCTGTGCAAGGGGTGTGGTCTCTGTGTAGCATCTTGTCGTTCCGGAGCGCTGCATCTCAAGGGCTTTGAAACCTCGCAGATCATGGGTATGATCGACTGCGCCTGACCTTCCAAATGCGGAATGCGGAATGCGGAATGCGGATTTAAAAAAGCCGGAACCCGGAATGGATATCCGTTATTGCTTTACCCGCCCCCGTGAAACCCCCGAAGCCGTTCTGGATCAGATCAGCGATCTTGTGGTATCCAGCGGCGGCGTGGGCACTTCCTGGATTAAAGAGAACCTTCAAACAGCCTTCCTGGTCGGTTACGCTCTTTGCGAGGACTGGGTAGTTGGCACTTCCACTCATAAATATCCCAAAGAGCGTTACCGGAAAAAGATTGAAGCCGAGACCGGACTCGATCTTTCCAATTACCTGGAACGAGGATATACGGCAGTGGATCCGGGGTTCCGGAACCAGGGCATCGGTTTGAAGGTTATTCAGGGATTAATCGAAAAATCCGGAGGGCAAAAGATCTACGTCACCATAGACATGGATAATCCCTGGCCCCTCAGAATGACCCACCGGGTGGGGATGGCGCTTGCCGCCCGGTTCATCAATGACCGAACCGGGCATGAGCTGGGGGTTTTTACCAGTGTAAAGCCGTGCTGAAATGCTTTGAAGATTAATCTTGAACAATATCATTGAGGTAAAACCATGGGAGAATATATAGTCAAACGCCCTTTGAAAAAACCTCCAGTACATCCCGGTGAGATTTTACGTGAAGATGTACTTAAAAATCTTGGTTTGTCGGTCAGCGAAGCGGCGAGGCGACTCGGTGTTTCTCGCCGGCAACTTCACCGTATATTAGCCAGTACCCATCCAATTACAATTGAAATGGCGCTTCGAATCGGCAAGTTTGCGGGTAACGGGCCTGGGCTCTGGTTACGCATGCAGCAGGCTTACGATTTGTGGTATGCTGAGAGCAGGATGACAGACGAACTTTCCAAAATTGAGACTGTCGCATCAAGAAGGCTCAACGCCTAACAACAACGACATTAAGAGTAACGGCAAAAAGCCGCCGCGCCTTATGCCGGGGTAAACGTCACTATGGGGTAACTACATGAGTTCAGCTTCTGTAAGATATTTTTTGGTCTCAGATGATGATGAGATTTTTCGAATACCAAATACTAAATTTGACCGATTGCTGGGAGATTCATCTGAGGAAAAGGTTGAAAGGTTTAAGGGAAATCGTGTCCGCGCCGCGGAAATAATTGTGAAGATTGAGAACCGGAAGCCCATTGAGGTTCTGCGTGCCATTTATTATTATTTGCACTTCAATGAAAAAGGGCTTCTCGATTACGACAGGTTTATGAAGGACTGTGGCATCGTGGCAAATGCCGGATTCCCCAACATTTCTGTGGAAAAAGCTCAAGGCAATCTAATAAATGCACAGCAAAAATTTGCCAAAAGAGAGCGCAATCATACCGTCTGGTGGAAGCCCAGTATGCAGGTAGAACAAAATATCTTAGATGCCTCTATTGACGAGTTTAAGTGCAAACGGCTGTAGCCACGTTTAACTATTCAAAGTTGAACAGATACTTCTCCCAACGTTGGCAAGCAAGCATAGTATGAAACATGAGGTCACGGTTATGAAAATTGAATCCATCAGATTGAAGAATTTTAAAGCATTTCAGGATGTCGAGATGCTGGATATTCCCCGTTTCTGCGTTTTGGTCGGCGCTAACGGTTCTGGCAAGTCAACCTTGTTTCAAGTTTTTGCTTTTCTGAAAGAGGCAATAGCCAGCAACGTGCATACTGCGCTTATCAAGCTTGGCGGGAGCCTGGGGTTTCGGGAAGTTCGCAGCCGAAACAGTAGCGGCAATATTGAAATTGAAGTAAAATTCCGTGCAAAGAGCAATGGGCCGCTCATTACTTATTTTCTTTCAATCAGCGAAGAGAATGGATCACCATTTGTCAAACGGGAAATCTTAAAGTACCGGCGCGGCAGCAGCGGCCAGCCCTGGCATTTCCTTAATTTTTCGAAAGGCAAAGGAACCGCTGTCACCAATGAGCTTGATGCGGTGACCGATATACGCGATCTGCAACGGGAAAATCAAAAGCTGAAGGCCCCTGATATTCTGGCGATAAAAGGTCTTGCTCAGTTTGAACGGTTCCCTGCTGTGGTGGCCTTGGGGAATCTCATAGAAAACTGGCATGTTTCTGATTTTCACATCAACAAAGCCCGTCCGGAACGAGAGGCGGGTTATGCTGAACATCTTTCCAGCGAGGGCGAAAATCTTTCACTGGTTACTGAATTTTTACACAACCGCCACCCGAACCTCTTCGATAAAATTCTTGAAAAATTATCCGCGAGGGTGCCGGGTATCTCCAATGTAAAGGCCAAAACCACAGAGGAAGGGAGGGTTTTGTTGCGTTTTCAGGATGGCGCTTTTGAAGATCCATTCCTGGCACGTTATGTGTCTGATGGCACAATTAAAATGTTCGCTTATTTGTTGCTGCTCTATGACCCGAATCCTCATCCGCTTTTGTGTGTTGAGGAACCGGAAAACCAGCTATATCCGAAACTGCTTTATGAACTGGCTGAAGAGTTCAGGGCTTATGCCGATCGTGGCGGGCAGGTATTTGTATCCACCCATTCGCCCGATTTCCTCAACGCGGTGGAATTGGATGAAGTCTTCTGTTTGGTAAAGAAAAACGGGTATACGCAAATCAATAGGGCGCGGGATGATGAGCAGCTTAAAGCCTTTATGGAGGACGGCGATCAGATGGGTTATCTCTGGAAACAGGGTTTTTTTGAAGGAGTGGACCCGCAATGAAATCGCTGGTTTTCTTTCTCGAAGA
>Ga0233431_1005203_pt1 | contig 12944 bp, 5 predicted proteins | sample SI_118_April2016_FD_179867 | JGI IMG/M metagenome (GOLD analysis project Ga0233431, IMG submission 179867) | Seawater microbial communities from Saanich Inlet, British Columbia, Canada - SI_118_April2016_200_MG | ecosystem: Environmental > Aquatic > Marine > Inlet | place: Canada: British...
CGGTTACAGACGCACAAAATTGTACCGATACAGAAAACATTGTAATTGCTGAACCTGATGTGTTGGAGCTATCCTTAGTTTCTCAAACAAATGTTTCCTGCAATGGTTTTGCAGATGGTGCAATAGACATTTCCGTTGTGGGCGGAACAATAGATTATAATTACCTATGGTCGAACTCCGAAATTACTCAGGATATTTCAGGGCTGACCGCAGGAACTTATTCAGTAACTGTTACAGATGCTCAAAATTGTACTGATACTGAAACCTTCACAATTACAGAACCCAATGTATTGGCAATAGCTTTAGATTTACAAACCAATATTTCGTGCTTCGGCAATGTTGATGGAGCTATAGATATTTCTGTTAGCGGAGGAACTCCGGCTTATTCTTACTTATGGGCAACTGCTGAAACAAGTCAAGATATTTCTAACTTATTACCCGGAACATATGATGTTACGGTTACAGATGCACAAAATTGCACAGCTGTAGAAACCTTTGTAGTTACCGAACCCGATGTTTTGGAAATAACTTTAGACTTACAAACTAATGTTTCGTGCTTCGGCAATGTTGATGGAGCTATAGACATTTCTGTTAGCGGAGGAACTCAGGCTTATTCTTACTTATGGGCAAACGGTGCAACAAGTCAGGATATTTCTAATTTGGCTGTCGGAACATATGATGTTACGGTTACAGACGCACAAAATTGTACCGATACAGAAAACATTGTAATTGCTGAACCTGATGTGTTGGAGCTATCCTTAGTTTCTCAAACAAATGTTTCCTGCAATGGTTTTGCAGATGGTGCAATAGATATTTCCGTTGTGGGCGGAACAACAGATTATAATTACTTATGGTCGAATTCCGAAACTACTCAGGATATTTCAGGTTTAACGGCAGGAACTTATTCAGTAACAGTTACCGATGCTCAGAATTGTACTGATACTGAAACCTTCACAATTACAGAACCAGATGTTTTGGCAATAGCTTTAGACTTACAAACCAATATTTCGTGCTTCGGCAATGCTGATGGATCTATAGATATTTCTGTTAGCGGAGGAACTCAGGCTTATTCTTACCTATGGGCAAACGGTGCAACAAGCCAGGATATTTCTAACTTGGCTGCTGGAACATATGATGTTATGGTTACGGACGCACAAAATTGTACCGATTTAGAAAGCATTGTAATTACTGAACCTGATGTGTTAGAGCTATCCATAGTTTCTCAAACCAATGTTTCTTGCAATGGACTTTCCGATGGAGCAGTTGATGTTTCTATTTCAGGCGGCACCACACCATATTTATTTACTTGGTCGAACGGTCAGATTACAGAAGATATTAGCGGTTTAATTGCTGAAACATATTCCCTTACTATTACAGATGCTCAGTATTGTGTAACTATTGAAACTTATGTTGTTACTGAACCTGATGTTCTAAACATTTCATTAAACTCGTATAATGATGTTACTTGCTACGGGCTGTCCGATGGATTTGTTAATGTCGATGTTTCAGGTGGAACAATGGTTTACTCTTATCTCTGGTCGAATGGAGAAACAAGTCAAGACATCTCAGGATTGACTGCCGGAATTTTCAGCCTGACTGTAACAGATAATTTAGGATGTGTAGATTTTGATACTTTTGAAATTGTCGAAAATGCCGTACTTGCAATAAATCTTGATGTTCTCACAAATGTAAGCTGCTACGGATTTAGCGATGGAGCAATTGATATTAGTATTGATGGAGGAACAACTCCGATTACCTATGATTGGTCAAATCAGGCACACACTCAGGATATTTCAGGAGTGGCTATAGGAAATTATTCACTGAGTGTTACCGATGCTCAGGGATGTATTGAAATGGCCAACTGGACAATAACTGAACCCGATGTGCTTACAATTTCGCCTTTGGCTGCAATCAGCGATGCTATCTGTTTTGGATATTCTGATGGTTCAGTCGGCATTTCTGTTTATGGAGGAACAACACCTTATTCATTCAATTGGTCAAATCAGGCAACAACTGAAGACTTAGCCGGAATTCCAGCCGGAACATATGAAGTAAGTGTCGTCGATGCTCAGCAATGTTTTACTTCAAAAAGTTATATTGTTGATGAACCTACTGCTTTGGAAATAACACTTCAGTTGCAAAACAATCTGATATGCTACAATGACAGCAACGGAATCATTAATATTTCCGTTTCAGGAAGTGTGCCTCCGTACAGCTACTTGTGGTCGAATCAGACAAGCGGTCAGGATTTGACAAACTTGAAAGCAGATATATACGCACTTACGGTAAGCGACATGCACAATTGTATAGCAATAGAAAGCTATGAAATTACCCAACCAATTGAAGTTACAAACACCGTATTTGCCAACATTTGTTACGAAGATTCAATACTCCTTGCGGGAATATTCCAGCTCGTTGCCGGTACTTATATCGACACTTTCCAAACAGTAATTGGCTGCGATAGTATTGTAACTACTCATTTGACAATCGATCCACTTCCAATAGTTTATGATCTTACTGGTGGCGGAGAATATTGTATTGGAGGTCAAGGTGTTGAGATTGGACTTTCGAGCTCTGAACTTGGAATTTCATACGAGTTATTCATTTTTGACGGTACAGTTTTATCCAACACAGGATCAATTGTTTCAGGAAGCGGTTCAGAAATTAGTTTCGGATATTTTACAGAAGCTGGCAATTATACCGTTTTTGCTACAAACATTATCACAGCTTGTACCGAAGATATGTATGGAAGTGCTGATGTAATAATTAATCCACTGCCGGTAGTTGAATTGGTCCCAGATGATGAAATTTGTATTTACGAAAGTTTCATAATTGATGCCGGAAATCCTGGTCTCAATTTTATTTGGAATACCGCAGAAACTACACAGACAATTGAAGTTAATATTGCTGGCTTGTACAGTGTTACGCTTACAGATGCAAATCAGTGTGTAAATACCGACGAATTTATTCTGACAGTAAATCCACTTCCAATACCTGATTTAGGACAGAATCAGCATTTATGCTACAACGAGTCAACCGTTGTTACTCCTGGAAACTATGTTGAATATCTTTGGGATGACGGATCAACTGCATCAAGTTTAAGCATTTATGAACTCGGAACTTATTCTGTAACTGTTACAGATACAAAAGGTTGTAAGAACGATGATGAGATTGATATAGTTGCCTCATTGCTTTTAAATGTTGGGCCGGATCAGGACATAACATATGGACAATCTGCCTATCTAAATGTCTTAGTATCTAATGGTTCTGGCAACTATTCTTATCAATGGGAGCCATCAAATTCATTATACTATGTAAATACCCAAGCCACAGTCAGTTTGAGTTTGTTGGATACAACTATTTTTACTGTTTTAGTAACTGACCTACAAACCTCATGTCAGAATATTGATACAGTCATTGCCAACGTGTCTGGAGATCAGTTAGTTGCAAGTTGTTCTGCAGAAGAAGATACAATTTGTCTTGGAAACTCTACACAACTATTCTCAACAGGCATTGGTGGTTCAGGAACCTATTCATATCAGTGGACATCAATTCCTGCTGGTTTCAATTCAACAATGTCAAATCCAATAGTTTCTCCACAAGAAGCTACACAGTATATTGTAAATATTGGAGATGGCTTAATCTATTCTACATGTACATTAAATATTGAAATGTATTCATATCCAGAAACTTGTGGAATGCCAGCCGGATTGCAAGAAGTGTGTGCCGGAGAACTTGCCGTGAATTATTCAACCAGTGGTGCTATTGGTGCAACGGGCTATCAGTGGAAAGTTTTACCTAACTCTGCCGGGGCAGTTAATTCTACTGATTTGAATGCTTTTGTAAACTGGTCAGCAACATTCTCAGGAAGTGCAGTTGTATTAGTTAGAGGAATAAATGAATGTGGTCCAGGTAGTTGGTCAGAAATAAGTGTGCAGGTAAATGGAGTCCCATCAGTTCCGGCAACCCCAAATAGTAACAATAATATTTGTCAGGATTATTCAAATACTTATTGCTATACACTCGGTGCAGTAGGTGCCCTTACTTATAATTGGACAATTACACCTCAGAGTGCAGGTACTTTGTTTTCCTATGGTCAAGTTGTAGAAATTGACTGGGATCCTGCTTTTTATGGAACTGCTACCATAGTAGTTTCAGGCGTAAATGATTGTGGTGAAGGACAAATGTCGGTAGGCTTACAAATAACCGTAAATCCTAATCCTATAGTTGATGCTGGTATAGATGTAAGTATTTGTGAACAAGACCTTGCATTACTTAATGGTAGTGTAAGTTCTGGAACTTCACCCTACAGTTATTTGTGGCTTGGAGCAGATATTTTGAGTTCTTCTTTTGCAACAGATATTGTTGCCACTCCTGGTTCAAATAGTGTTTATACATTCGAGGTTGTCGATGCAAATGGTTGTAGTAATACAGATGATGTTGAAGTATTTATAAATTCATTATCAGTCGATTTGGGCGGTGATTTAAGTGTTTGCAATGAAAGTGTTCAGATTTTACCTTCGATAAGCGGTGGAATTTCACCATATAGCTATCAGTGGTCAACTTCCGAAAACGATACATTTATTAGCGTAAATCCTTCGGTGCCTACTACTTATGAATTAGTAATTACAGATAGCGAAAATTGTGTTGCAACAGATGATATTTTGGTTTCAGTAATGAAAGTAAATGCAGGCCCAATGCAAATGATTTGTGAAGGCGAAAGCGCTCAACTATCTGCAAGCGTTTATGGAGGTGAAGCACCATTTACATACTATTGGGTACCTCCTGTAGGATTAAGCGATCAAAACATATTTAATCCTGTTGCGAGTCCAATAAACACAACACGATATAGAGTATTTGTTAGTGATAATGCAGGTTGTGTAAAAACTGATAAAGTTTTCGTTATTGTTAAACCAAAACCAGTTGTTAATGCCGGCTTAGACCAAACGATTACCGTTGGACATTCAACACAACTCAATGCTACGGTAAGCGGAGGAACAGCTCCATATTCTTATTTATGGACTCCCGGAAATATGAATACAAATTCAGTAAGTGTTAGCCCTGCTACGATTACAACATACACCCTTGAAATTACCGATGGATATGGATGTTCTGGAATTGACGATATTGTGATAGATGTTTCTATTAGTCCGACTTATAGTATTTTAGGTCAACTAAATTATTGGAATTCGCAAATGGGTTTGGAACTTGTTTCAGTTGATATTGATACAATTACCGGAAATAGTATCGGGACTCAGATTTCAAGTTCTACCGGTGCATTTGTTCAGGGCGATTTGAACGATAGTGGTGAGTATTTTGTTGGGAATTGTGGTTCCGCTCAGCCAGCTGGAGGAATTGCTGTTTTCGATATTATGGCATTATATCCTTATCTAAATAGCTCCGTTCCTTCCGGTGATTTGTTTGTTGATGCCGGCGATGTAAACTCAGATGGATTTATTACAACCTCTGATTTTCAGATAATTTCAGAAAAATCTGTTGGATTGTCTCCGATAGGATGGACTGCTCCTGAATGGCTGTTTGAAAATGTAAATATTACAATAAATGCTACTGATGAAAATGTTCTTTTAGAGGGAATTTGTTATGGAGACGTTGACGGTTCGTTTGCAAATTCTGTTTCAAAAGCTGTAACATATGCTGAAATTCCTAAGAAAGGTATCAAAGAAGTTAATTCATTCAGACAATTTACTTTACCGATTTTAGCTGACGAAAACATCACTCTCGAAGCAATTGCTTTAGTTTGCGAAATTCCTTTAGGATACAGTCTAAATAATGTTTACTTCAGAGATACGAAAGACTTAGAGCAAAATGAAATTCTTGTTTATAATGCTGAAGACGGACTTCTTAGATTAGTTTGGTTCAACAAAAACAAAGCTTCTTTCATAAAAGGAGAAACTATGTTTACGCTTGAACTTCAGGCAATTGATAATAGTTTTCCAGACAATATTGGCTTATCACTAAGCTCCGAAAGTGTGTTTGCTTACGATTTGACAAATTCAAGCAACTATGCAGATTTGGTTATTCCTGAGCTTGTTACAAAAGCAAGTCAGCTTCCAGAGGATTATTATTTAAGTCATAATTTCCCAAATCCATTTAAGCAAATTACGGAGATTTATTACGAACTTCCTGAATCAGGATTGGTTAGCCTCACGATTTTCAACAATCTTGGCGAGCAAATTTCAGTTCTGGTAGAAACTTATCAAAAAGGCGGAGTCTATAATGTTGAGTTCGATGCAACAGAATTGGCTGCCGGTGCGTACTTCTATACAATAAAAGTTATAGGAGAAAATTCTAACTATTTAGAAACCAAATGTATGAGTTTGGTGAAATAGTATATTTGTTACTTCAAACTAAAGCCCCTTTGTTGAAAAACTTTGGGGCTTTTTTTTGTAAATTTGTTTAGCTATGTTTTGCAAGAAATGTTGACTTAGCCCAAGTTGAGAACAATATTTTATATCTGCCTACATATGAGCATATTACGTTCATAGGATTCGTTTTTCGGGTACTACGGATTTTGTAATTTCAATATTTTCAACGAACTAAATTTCAAGTTGCAAAGTTAACAAAATCTTATTTAGAATAGTTCTAAATAAGATGATATTCTGGGACTACAACGGACACCAATTACTTATATAACTGTATATCTACACATTATGGTATTTAGAACGATTCTATATAACGTCATATGCCTAATTATCAGATAGATAAAATTTTCATTATTTTATTAATTTTGGAAAAATGCTCAAGTTGGGTTAGGTTACAATGGCAATGTGCTTACAAATTGGGTTGGCTCTTTCATCATGCTAACAAGTTTTCCAGTTTCGTTTTCCATTTTTCCCAATCAGGCATTTCTTTAGTCTGTAGTTCAATGAATTTTCTTGTATGGTCATGATAAATCAAATGACACAATTCATGTATTATCACATATTCAATGCAACCTCTTGGTGCTTTTATTAATTCAGGATTCAAGATTATTTTACCTTTCGGAGTACAACTACCCCAACGTGTTGGCATTTTTTTAATTGATAATTGATAATTAATAATTGATAATTTGTGCCGTATAATAAATTGTTCAAACAATGGCAGAGCTATTTTATTCAATCTTGTTTTTGCTTTATCAAGATACCAAGATTCAACTAATTGCTTAACATGTGCCTTATCTGGAGTATAAACAATTATGTATTTACCTATTAGCTTAACTTCTTCTTTATTTTTCAATATTAATTTTTCAATATTAATTTTAAGAAGGTATTGTCGCCCTAAATACAAATGAGTTTCACCACCAATGTATTTGCGAGGCGGTGTTTTAGGTTGAAATGAAAGAAAGAAGCTCTGCTGCTTAATTATCCATGCAGCTTTTTTTAAAAGCTTTTCTTTTATTTTTTCTAGCGGACTATCAATTGGAGCCTTTACCAATACATTCAAATCTGGAGTTACAGTTATTCCAAGTGTTTTTCTAGCGGAATATTCCACTTGAAAATCTATTTTTTTGCTACCAAAATTAATTGATAATGGAGAATTGATAGTTGATAATTTTTCAACCCCCATTATTTATTGCTTTTAGAAGTTTTAATAATAGAAACCAGAAGTTTAAGAATTTCGTCAATATCAGATTTTAAAGAATAAAACTCTCTTTCATCAAGATAATCAGGTCTGAAAAGTAATTCAATCCAATAGTCTGACTCATTGGCCTCTTTTAAGGAAATTGATAATTTGTGAATAAAGTCAGCTTTGCTTTCGGCATGTTCAGATTCTCTAACTAAAGCTCCTATCGCAGTCCCTGAACGAAGTAATTGTTTGGATAATACGTATTCATTTTTGGAATCAGTTAAGTACTGGTATAACTTCACAATCCTGAGCGCAAAATCAAAACTTTTAGTTTTAATTATATTGCTTTTCATAATTATCCATTTTCAATTATTAATTCTCAATTTACTTATATCGTAGTTTTGAAACTTCAATACACTTATTTGCAATATCGTCCATTTCACCAAATGAAAGACTAATATTGTATTTATCCCTAACCTCATCAATCAAATAATCACCTATTTCAATTTGCAGTTTGCCTGTGATATTTGACTTAGACTGCCAATCAACAATTGGTTGATTATTTTCTAATACAGCTTTTTTGATTAATTCATCAATCTGTAATGCTGCTTGAACTGATATTTGAGTTTTTACAACATCATCCTGAATTTTATCTTCTAAAGATTCTAATGTTAAACCATAAAATGCTTTTGCTACATCCTTATCCATTATTTCTTCAGGAATGTCATCGTCAGTATGTGCTAAAACATTTTCCATAATTTCCTGAGCTTTACTTAGATATTGAGCTTCGTCAATTCTCTTTGTTTCATAATCAGCAATGGTTTGTTTTAATAACTCAGAAAACTTCTTGTAAAAAGCAGGGTCTTCTTCCATTTTCTCTGAAATATGCTTGGCTGTGCGACTTGCTATTTTATCTGCTTTGGCGGCTTTACCCGTTGTATTCTCTACTTCTTGCTGAAATTTTTCTTTGTCAAAAATGTTAACCAATTCAGTAATTACTTCTACTTTTTCAGTAGTAATATGTGTGTCAATTAATTTTTGAATTTGTCCTTCATATTGTTTGTAATCCACAGCATCAGAATATCTTTCAACTACAGCAGTGCGAAGTTTCATAAACATGCTTAAGTCTTCTTTGTAACGATTAATCGTTTTTTCTTCCACATCTTTGTGAAACTGCATTGAAGAAAGAGCCAGTTTTAAAGCTTTTGCATAAGAAGCAAGTTTATCGTAAAAGACAACTCGTATAGCTTCATCCTTTAATAATATTTGGTAAGCTTCTGCATCTCTCTTATTGGCAACGGACTTGAAAATATCCCACAACTCTGAATGCTTTTGAGGGAGTTTTTTGATTTCTTCATTAATATTGACCAATGTACCTTCCAAATCATCCGCATCAAAATCTTCAAATGACGAATACATCAATAAAGCATCGTCTAAATTTTCAATTACGCCGTAATAGTCAATAATATAACCAAACTCTTTATCTGGATAAACTCTGTTAACTCTCGCAATGGCTTGAAGTAGTTTGTGACTTTGTAAATTACGCGTTAAATAAAGAACAGTATTCTTTGGCTCATCAAACCCTGTTAATAGTTTATCAACAACTATAATTATTTCAGGGTCTTTTTGATTTTGAAAGCGGTTGATAATATTCTTTTCATAGGTTTTTGAGTTGCCATGTTCGTCCATCATTCTTTTCCAAAAACGATTCTCTTTTTCACTCGACTTCTCGTAAGCGCTATCTTCGCCTTCTCTTTCGTCAATTGGGGAAATCAAGACTTCACTACTTACAATTCCTATTTCATCCAAAAACTCTTTATAGCGTATGGCATTTATCTTTTTATCGCAAACCAATTGAGCTTTAAAAGGAGTTCCTTGCCAATTATCTCTAAAATGCAAACTAATATTCCATGCAATGGCATATATTTTTTGCTCGGCACTATTTAATTGGTCTGCTCTGCTGAATTTCTTTTTAAAGTCTGCTTTCTGATATTCTGTCAATGGTTCAGAAACCATATCAAAGAATGTATCAAGAGGACTGGAATTAACAATTTGTCTTGCCAGTCTTCCTTCGTATAATAATGGAACTACGGCTTTGTCATTTACTGCCTGGTCAACTGTATAGGCATCGATAATTCCACCGAACTTGGCAGCTGTGCTTTTATCCTTTTTAAATAATGGAGTTCCCGTCATTGCTATAAAACAAGCATTTGGTAAAGTCTTCTGCATGTCGATATGAAAAACTCCATGCTGAGTTCTGTGACCTTCATCAACTAAAACGAAAATATCGTGACTTTCTAAAGGTTTTTTAATTTTCTTCATGGCAGCCGAAAACTTATTGATGATGGTAGTTACAACTGCATCGCTTTTACTTTCAAGCAAATCAACTAAACGTTTACCTGTAGTTGCATTTTCTACAAACATACCGCATTTTCTGAATGTGCCAGTAATTTGCCTATCTAAATCGGTACGGTCAGTAACCAATATTATTTTAGGGTTTCGAATTGCTGGCTCCAAAGCAATGGCTTGAGCTAACATAACCATAGTTAATGATTTTCCACTTCCTTGTGTATGCCAGATTACTCCGCCGTTTCGTTTGCCTCTATCCAGAACTGTCATTCGCTTCATGGATTTTTTGATGGCGAAAAACTGTTGGTAGCGTGCTACCTTTTTTGTGCCATTATCAAATAATATAAAGCTATATGCAATGTCTAATAATCGTTTTGGGTGGCAAAGCCCAAATAGATACTTGTCTTGCTCTGTGATTTGTATTTCTTCTTGTTCTAATGCGTCAAAATGCTGGCGTACATACCTAAATCTGTCGGAGAATAGTTTTTCTTTCTGTTTTAAGGTGAGCGGAGTATTTTTCAGCTCAAACAATTTTCTTAGATGTTCCTTTTCTTCTGATTCGGTGTTAAACTTCTCTTGCCACTTCGACCAAAATTTTTCCTTTGTTCCATTAGTAGCATAGGAAGCTTCTTGTGTTGCCACGCTCAATGTGAGTTGAGAATAAACATAAAGTTGACGTATTCCGTCATCTTGTTGATTACGCAAATGTTGACTTATTGCCTGTTTTAACGGTTCTTTCATGTTTGGGCGTTTGCATTCTATGATGCAAAATGGAATCCCATTAACAAACAAAACCAAATCGGGTCGGTAATGTTCTTTGCTTGTGCTTCGCATTACAGAATATTCTTCGGTAACATGAAAAACATTATTTTCAATATTTTTCCAATCAATATATTGAAGCGTGAAGCTTTTTTTATCTCCATCAATATTTTGTTCCAAAGCTTTTCCTAAAGAGACTAAATTGTATGCAGATTCACTGGCATGAATATAACCTTCATTCATAGGAAGATCTTTTAACGTTAATATGCCTCGTTCAATATTCTCGTTAGAAAAAATGCTTGTTTTGCTGGCACTTACCTGAATGCTATTAATTTCTTTTAGCTGCTTACGTAAAACATCTTCCAAAAGCACATTGGTTGTTTTATTGCCACGAAATTGTAAAGCCTCATCTGGCGTGAGATATTGATATCCTAAGTTTTGCAATAGTTGCAAGGCAGGTATCTGGCTTATATGGTCTTCTTTAAAACTTGGTGTATCCATTGCTTTCGTATTTAATTTTACTTCTGTTTTTCATGTATAGAGAAATGCTGTTTTATATACACGATATCTTTTTTATGTATAGTTTTTAAGTATTTCCTTTATATGAATCTGCTTTTTTTGATGTTTTTTAGATTGTTTTATAATTTGTAGAAGGTGTACTTAAGTATTTTACTCTATACATATTTGATTGATATGTATAGAAAATGCGTGTTTTCTATACATGTTTTATTTGATTGACATTTGACAATAGCTCAAATAAATCTTTATTGATGTAATAGTTATCCCTACCTATCTTCACTTTATGTACAATCCCAATTTGACTAAGTTCATCTAAGTATTTGGTGGCAGTCAATCTGCCTACGTCTAAATCATTCACAACAAACTCTATTTTAGTATAAGGATGCTTAAACAAATTATTGATTAAATCCTGACTATAGAATTTGGTGTTTTCTCTAATTATCTTCTTGCTTTTTAGCATTAGGATTTTTATTCCCTCTATAATATGAATGGTTTGCATGGATGTTTGTTCAATAGCTTCAAGTATAAATAAAACCCAATCTTCCCAGGCATTTTCTATACGTACATTTTGTAGCAAACGATAATAATCCCCCTTACTTTGGTTGATGAAACGACTTAAATATAAAATGGGTAAATTCATCATTTCTTCCTTAACTAAATAGAGGATATTGATAATTCTACCGGTTCGACCGTTGCCATCGTAAAAAGGGTGAATGCTCTCAAACTGATGGTGAATCACTGCCATTTTTACCAAAGGGTCCCAATCGCAAAGTTCATTATTATTCATAAAGCTTTCGAGGTTGGCCATATGAGTTAAAACTTCCTCGTGTGTCTGTGGTGGGGTATAAACCACTTCGCCAGTTTGTTCGTTTTTTAATTCGGTGCCGGGTACTTTACGAAAACCGGCTCGGTTTTCTTCAATAGCGGCCTGCATATCTATAATGTGATTATTTGATAAAAATCCCATCTTTTTTACTGTATGAAAACCCCAGCGCAAAGCTTCTGCATATTTATGCACTTCTTTGGAAGCAATGGTTTTAAATTGGTTTTTTAAGTAATCAGCCTGATAGAGTTCATCATGTGTAGTCACAATATTTTCAATAGCCGAACTGTCTTTGGCTTCCTGCAAGGAAAGGGTACTAATCAAAATATTCTGATTAGGAATACTTAAAGCCGCACCTTTCATTTCGGCTAAAGCACTACGCGCCAAGGCTACTTTTTTTAAAACAGCTTTTGATTCTAATTCCATATCAAATGGAAGTGTTGGGATTTGATAATTCATATGCTTTTCTCTTTTCGTAAATTGTCTGAACTATGATTTTTGTGATTGATTTGATTCTGTTGATTTATACTTTTTGTTTGTAAGGCGTTTGAAATTAAGGCTGGTTTCACCAAAGTTGATTAATAGCCCAATTTGAAGATTGTATGCTTCAAGGTAATTAATTGCCTGAGCAAAATGAACATCTTCCAGTTTAGTTAAAGCTTTTAGTTCAACTGATATTTCACCTTCAACCAAAAAATCAACCCTCCTTGTACCAATGTGCTCATTTCGATAGTGTATTGGCATTTCAAACTCTCTTTTAAATGCGATATTCTCTGACGAAAACTCTATGGCTAATGCTCGTTGATAAATCACTTCCTGAAAACCATTACCAAGTGTACTGTGAACCTTCATTGCACAACCAATAATCTTTCCTGTTAACTCCGAATGTTTATATTCTTTTTTAATCATAGACAATCATTTAATCACA